>OIER01000012.1_pt1 | contig 286251 bp, 225 predicted proteins | sample 1581801 | NCBI WGS metagenome assembly OIER01 (sample SAMN03281006, study PRJEB24777) | human gut metagenome | isolation source: fecal sample PR165 from 1 month old male Malay infant, vaginally delivered... | reverse complement strand
CCGTGCGCCGGTCGCCATCAGCCTTAGCAAGCTAAGACCATGCTGCCCCTCGACTTGCATGTGTTAAGCCTGTAGCTAGCGTTCATCCTGAGCCAGGATCAAACTCTTCATTGTAAAAATATTCTTTCAACACTTAAGTTGACTTTGCGCTCAAGGACTCCAAATCTATCAATACAATAAAAATATTGACGGTTCTTGTTTTTCCGTACACCATATTATATATACGGTGCACCGGCTTGTACTACTTGTTTGTTTATCTTAAATCTTTCAAAGAACTCCTATTCCTGTTTGCCATCGTTTCCGAAAGCGGATGCAAAGGTAAGAGATTTTATCGTAACCACCAAATGTTTTCGAAAGTTTTTTTTGAAAAAGTTTTTTTTCGAAACTTCCATAAAAGGCGGACCACCCATCCTCCCGAGGTCTTATCCGTTCTCGCTCCCTTAGCCCCGCTAAGGTAAGATACCAGGTGCAGATCACTATCAAGGAAAATCTCCCACGTTTGTTTCACCAAGTCAGTAACACTGTCTGAAGTGCCGCATCTCTCTCGATTGCGGGTGCAAAAGTAGACCTTTTAACGCTAACAGGCAAACTTTCACAAGACAAATTATCCGGATTCCCTGAAACTTTTTTGTAATACGCTGAATCACAGATGCGTTACAAAGAAGGTTTTTATAACGGAGGACAAGGGAGGAAAAAGACAGACACATTATAATATTCGCACGCGCGTAAACAAAAACGGAAAAAGGAAAAAACGAATACGCAAACAAAAGCCGGAAAAAACGGAAAAAGAAAAAAACGGAAGGCAAACTTGCAAACTTGCAAAACTTGCAGCACTTCCACACCCACACACGTGCGCGTACATTATAATATGAAAAAATAATAAAGCATAAAAAAGAGAGTGGAAGACAGACGGACGATACCGGAGAGAACTACAACGGAGGACAGGATAACAGAATGCAAAAGGCGGAAAGGGGAGATACGTGACAAGACTTCCGGTGGAAAAGAGCAGGAAAGCCTGACAAGGAGAAAATAAGAAAGCGGAAGACAAGGACTAGAACAAAACAGACACTGACCGTAAAGGACCGACTCCCTGAATCTGCGACAACCACACACTTTAACCTTACCAATACAATTCACATAATTCTGCGGAAGACACGTATCCTGCATGCGAAAAACCTCCTACCTACTTTAAACAAGGTACGTTACTAACATACAGGCCTCTATGTTAGTAACGTACAAGGTCACACATTACTAACCTTACGGAACACACGTTACTAACCCTTCGGAACACACAAACTATACAAAAGCACATAGCATCCCGTCCAATGCCCAGACACTCCGTCAGAAAAGCTGCCGGCTGCTGTTCACCTACCGCTCATTGGTTACCATAACCTCCAGAAAGATTTTCTTCATCCCCCCATTACAAAAAACAGGATAGAACCATACCATTCACTACCTAGAACTAGGAAAAAAGATGGAAGCCAACACACCACTTCATCTCTTCCTCCACTCTACCCTTCGCACTCTCATCGGATTGTCCGTCATTACTTTACCAGGATATAATAATCCATCGCTATTATGATGTACGCATACGCGTAATCGCGCGCGCTCGTGTGTGTGTGTGTGGAAAGACTGCAAGTTGTGCAAGTTTGCAAGTTTCCCCCTTGCATCATCTCATAAAAGGAGCTGAAAAAGCAAAAGAAACAACAAGAGAATAATCACCAAGAATTAAAATATCAACAACCTTCAGGCTCCTCGCTCCAGTTCCAAACAGATCTTATAAAAAATAAAGAATCAGCAAAACGAATTACATAAAAAACAATCACACATAAAATTATTGTCTTTCACACTTTGCTTTCTTTATATTGTAGCGATAGGCTCGACAAGCCAAAACAAAGTATATCGCACATTGTATCCATAGGATAATATATTGCTGACTGATTTCAGACATACTAGCTCCCATAGAATTTATCTTAACAAAGGCCAAAGTTCCGGGAGCCGCAGGAACCATATAATGAATCCATTGCCAATACCAAGGCATTAACTCCAGCGGATAAGAAACTCCGGACAGGAAAATCAATCCTACAGAGAAGAAAGCTACCAACAACAATGGAGCATCACTATCACTGAAAAATAACGAACAGGCCAATCCAAAGAAACTGGTAGCAAGAATATAAGGTATCATAAGTGCCACAATTTTCCACGGATATGCTAAATGAGGCAATTGGAAAACTAAAGGAAGAAGCCCCAACAAAAAGATAGAGAATAAAGCATAAAAGGCTAAATAAGTAAATGATTTTCCTATCACTACGGATGCCATACGTAAAAAAGAAAGATCCCTTCCTTTAGGGCCTGCAAACATCAGTATATCTCCAGTTTCACGCTCTTTCCCACTCAACATACTGATAACAAATATCAACGTCTGAAAAATAACAACCATCAAAACGGCAGGTATCAAATAAGTACCATAACCATCGGTATAATTATACAGGGCGGTACCCACCACATCGACAGACTTTGTTTGAACCACAGACTGTATATCATCCTGAGGTAGAAAAACCACTTGCTCGGGTCGAACATCATCATTCACAGCAAGCATGGCTCCAGCAGACGCCTCCTGCATGGAAGCAAAATAAAGAAAAGCCGTAGTGGTGCTGTACATAATATATATCGCTTCTTCACCACGCCCCACACGAGCGTCAAAATCCGAGGGAATGTAAACAATGCCCACCACTTCATCACATTTCATCAATTCCTTAGCAGCAGGCAAATCAGCATTGTTTGTCAATACCCGTGCCTGCGGAGTGGCATCCAGCAAACGGATGTAACTGCGGCTTAACGGAGTGCGACTCATATCCACTACTGCCACCGGAGCATTGCGTACCACATTGGGAGCATACATATAGTTATAAAGTAATCCATACACAAAGATGCCACCGCTGAGTACCAATAAAATGGAATAGCGGGTACATATTACACGAAACTCGTGCCAAGATACAGCTAATATATTATTCAATATCGTCATATTTCCGACTGATTAAAGAGCGTTTCAAATGAGGTAACAACAATAAAGGGGGAATAAGAAACAACAGCAGACAGGCTGCATTGCCCCACATATACGCATAACCATAGTTGCCATAAAGAAGATTCTGTCCAATCTCGACAAAATGACGGACAGGAAAAAGATAAGAGGCATAGTACACCGGTGCAAACATGTGAGGCACCGGAAATGTAACCCCGCCAAGGGTAGCGCCTAACGACCCTACCATGGAAACTATACTGATAATAATACTCAACGCAGGAAAAAGAGAGAACAGAAAAACCGCCAGTGCCTGCGTAGCAATGACCAATAGTGCCGAAGTAAAATTCAACGCCCAAAAACCACAATCCATCGGTATATGCATAACACCAAAAAAGACATAGTTTGCCAGAATACTCATAACGATAAAGATAAAACTATATGGAAGCAACTTGGCAGTAACCGCCACCCAAATATTCCCATCTGCCACCGCAAGCCAGTTGGCTGAAGTATGGAATTTCCCTTCACTGCCAATGGAATATGTGGTGACCAACAACAAGATAACTTGCAGAAAAACGAAAAAGAATGGCTGTGTAAGATAAACCGAATAATCCATATCAGGATTAAATAACGGATGATTCTGTGTGGTAACCGGTAACAGAAAAGATTCTATCTCTTCCTGATTTATACCCAGTGCCACAGCATGAGTGACAATGGGAACTACCGAAATGCTTTTCAACAAACTTTGAAATGCTCCGTGAATCTCACTTCCCACACTCATCAATGCATAATGGTAATAATAAGTCAGAGCTGTTTCCTTACCATCCATCACCTTTGCTTCAAAACCAGACGGAATACTGAGGTATCCATAAATACTTTTCCGCTGCACATCTGCCCTGGCCTCCACTTCATCAGCATAATGCCGAGTGATGCGGAAAGTAGGAACAGCCTCGGTCATACGAATTATCTCACGAGAAGTGGCTGTATTATCACCATCCACAATACCCACAGGCAGATTCTCCATCTGTCCGTTACCAAAAATTGTAGCCATAAAGAAGATAGAGAACAAAGGCAAGACGATACACGACGCAAAATAAATGCGCCGGGAAACCATACGGTCCAGTTCACGTTTCAATACCGCTATAAAAGGAGATTCTTTCATTCAAGTAGTTCATTTATATTTACCATTCACTGCAATCAGAATAACACAGCTATCCTTCTATCATTTCAATTCATCCAAATTTACCAAGACGGACATACCCGGTCTTAACCCCTCCATCGGCTCTACAGGCAGCGCATGAATTTCAAAAGTTTTCATATCGTACGTCCCCGTCTGCTTGGTAGATCGCCAAGTAGCAAAACTCCCCAACGGGCTGATGTAATTGATTTTAAATACCTTGTTTTTTACATCAAGAGCCGGAATATCTCCCATGAAATTCTTGTTCATACGGAAATAAGGCATATAGTCCTCACGGACATTAAGCACTACATGGCAATCATCTAATACTACCAAGCTCATAATGGGAGTCCCCGCTCCTACCAGTTCTCCACGCTTGGGGTAGATGGTTGATATCTGTCCGTTTTCGGGAGCTGTGAGGCGGGCATCCATCAACAAGGCCTGAACCTCATTCACAGTGCCCCGAGCCGCATCCACCAAGGAGCGGGCACTCTCTTTATCCTCTTTCTGCGCTCCGTCCTTCACTAATAAAAATTGTTGATGCGCTGCCCGTTCGGCGGCAACAGCAGCTTTATACATGGCTTCCACTTCATCTTTCCGCTGACTGGTGACCACGCTATCTTTGTAAAGCGCCTGAATACGGCCATACGTCACCTTGGCCAGTTGCAAGTCACTCTTTGACTTGTTCCACAATTCTTCTACCGAACGGACTATTTGCCGACGTGTACCGTCGTCAATTTTCTTATTCTGAAATTTCGCAATATCTTCCAAGGCATTTACCTGCTGGAACTTCGCCCAAGCCTCAGGACTGTTAATCACAACCAAGGTGTCGCCCATCTTTACATACTGTCCCTCCCGGACCAAAAAGGTATCAATTCGACCGGGAAGTTTTCCAGAAATCCGTATTTCAGTAGCTTCTATCTGCCCTTGCAATACAACCGGTTTATCGCTCATAGCTATAATCCCAATGGCAGACACCATAACAATGGCCACAAGAACAACGATAAAAGCGACTCCTAACTGTTTCTTCTCTTTTTCCATATTGTTTTCTTTTTTTATTATTTTCCGAATATAAAGTTCTCAGTTTGTCCGGTACGGCTATACTGCCAAAAGCTTTCGGGCATTCCGCAAGTAGAGAGCAGAGATGCCAGTGCCACATCATATTTATAATAAGCCAGCAAAAAAGCAATCTGCACCTTGGACAACATGGTTTCTGCATCAATCACATCAGTAGAGGTAGCCATTCCTTCCTGAAAGGACTTTTTACGGATACGTACCAGTTCACGACTCATCTCAATCGTGGTATTGAGTGCGGCGACATCATCCTTTGCATTCTGAATTTCGCTATATAACTTGTCTACCAGAACTCCCAATTCATTCTGAACCTTTTCCCGTCCCAGTTGCAAAGTTTGTTTAGTAAGACGCGCCTGACGGATATTGGCTTCACGGTTCAGCCCGTCGAATATATTCCAAGTAAAGCCCACCCCTATCAAAGTACGGGGCATCAAGTTTTTCGGAAGATTGTCTGCATAAAGTGTCTGCTTTCCAAACAATGCAATGGTAGGGATGTATGCACTTTTACTGATTTTCAATTGATTATCTGCCATCACCTCCTGTATTCGCAATTTACTTACTATATAGTTGCCGGTACTTACCAGATTCTTGAAATAAAGTTCATCGGGCAGATCATGGTTCATAAACAAAGGAGAACTGGGATTAATGGATGTAGCGTCTTCCACATTCAACAAAACTTTCAAGGCATTTTGCGCTACATTTAAATCTTTCCGAGCAGATTCCAACTCACGTCTGGCTTCATCCATAGTGACCTGGGCAAAGAGGCGTTCGGCCTTATTTATCATACCGTTCTTCTCCAGTTTCATAGCATTACGGTAATGTTTCTGTAAGCCTAGAAAGGTTTGCTCGCGTACATCCACCACTCTTTGCGCCAGACGCAAAGCATAATAAGTTTCCACCAGCTCCGATTGCAAAGTAGCTCCCGCCTCTTCCCTACCTGCTTTGGCCAAATCTACCATACGGTTACCAATACGGGTCGCAAAGATTCGTTTTCCGCCTGTAAAAAGCGGCCACATCACATTAGCATCTATGGTTGTCAGGTTACGTTCTAACAAAGGAAAAGTAAGGGTATGCGCACCTATATTATCAAGAATAGAAGAAATAAATTTATCATCGGGCACAATGGAATGTACAAAGTCTTTTGCCGGATCGGTAAATTGCTTTAAAGGTTCCTTGACCTCAATATTGTTGGACAAATGGACGTATGCCCCCGATGCATTCAAAGACGGATACCAAAAAGCATTCATCTTTTGTCGCTCACTGCGTGCTATCTCTATAGCCTTATCCGCCATTTGCAACGTGTGGCTGCCCTTGTTCATCAGGCTGGCAGATTGTTCCAATGTTAAAGATAATTCCCCGTTTTGAGCTGATAATGAAACCGGGAACAAAAGGACACATAAAAATATTTTATAATGCATACACTGTTTAGTTTCTGTTATGTTGTAATAAACAGAAAACCAAACAGATTGTTTGAACAGGATTATTTATTAAATAACTCGAAAGTGAATTTAAAACCAAAGGTATCAAATTGCCCGTTGATAGTGCTTACAAAAGCCCCCACATCAAATATATGTGTACCGATGCCATAACCCAACTCGATATATGGATTAAGATGTGGCATGAACAGGATACCACCATACAAGCGCTCCTGCTGGACTAACCCCAGCCAACGGTTTAAGGGTTTCAAGAGAATAAAGGGAGACTCATAAGTGAAATTCCCCCGCCAGTACTGACGTGAGGAGTTATACCAACGTCCGTCCAACAATTGGAAAGTGCCACCAATATCATCATTCCATCCTTCGGGAAGATTACGACGGGCAAAGTTGGCAAAATCCACGAAATACATATCTTCCTGCTTGGTAAACATCCCCCCCCCAATGCGATAACCGATACTTCGGATTCCGCTTAGCTTCAAGTTTTGCTGTATATCAAACTCCCAACGTTCATGAGCACCCGTACTCTTGAATACACCTTTAATACCCCGTTCATAATCCAGCATAAAAGTAGGCATACTGGAACCTACATTCATCTTCCGGCGACCGTTCATGTAATAATACATACCAGGAGTCCATTCAATACGTATACGAGGTGCAAAACTATTGTATTCTGATCTGATACCTCGCAATGCCGCCCAATCCTTATCAGGCAACGGCTTTTCAAGAATGACTTTCGAATTATTTATCAGATACCTCCAATGTACGGAAACACCTGCTTTAACAAACAAGCCATTCACTATTTCTATATTATGGAACAGATTGAGATACACATCCTTAAAATAATCCAACTCCAATTGGTCAAAATTAAAGGTACTATCGGGCAATTGCTTTAGCTGATCCAATACGACACTACTATATATGCGGTTACCGTTACCTACACTAACCTCAAAACTAGCCTGCTTTTCCGGCCAATATTGCCAATCGGCATCCGCTTTCACATAAAGTTCCTTATGTGTAAAATTATAACCTATCTGCGGACTGATTCTAAGTACACGCCCATCATGAAAAAGCCGACTGTATTTAAACTTCTGCTTATATGAAAAACCCCTGCTGTGACTATAATCCAACAACACCGGATTAATAAGTGGAGAACAACGCACACTCCCCATGCTGGACAAATTCACATTGTAACTACTGATAAGCATATCACCCAACTCTCCCCAAAACTCCAAATGTTCATTCTTCTTCTTTTTCGGTACGCGTAAAAGCGTATCTTGACGTAAAGCATAACTTCTGTACAAAGAATCTTCCAAAGCGGACAACGGAATGGGACGCAGTTCATTGAACTTTTCCTTATCTGTTATCAGCTGTTCCGAATCACAAGTCAGCTTGTAGGATTCCGTCAGATCATGGTGATGCTTCTTTTGAGATTTACGCCGGGCGGCTCCTTCATAAAATTTAATCTCATTGTACTTCAACCAGGCTCCTATATCCATTTCCAGATGGTTACCTAGAAACTTAAAAACAAGATTCAAATCAAACTGCACCGGCAGAAACTCCACATCGCCCTCCTCCCCCATCTTGACACGAACTTTGAAGCGGATCACATCATAAACGCCCTCAATATAAAGTTCACGAATAGTCCATATCTGATCACTAACCCACATATATCCACTGACCAATTGCGTACCACGGAATTTGGGAATAATGAGTATTTTATACCGCTGGCAGTCGGAAGAACCAGCTATAGAATCCAATAAATAATGATAATATCTGCTAGATTTCTTATCCAACGGAGAAAGAAGTTTATCGGACATCAATGAAGAAGAATAGATATTCATGTTCAAATAATCCATCACATCCGTTATCTGTCCCCTGTTACGTGGAAATGTAGTAGATACCGCCTTTATCTTACGGTCGTATATATCAGGGGCCGTATAATGCAACTCACTAAGAGACTCCATAAGATAATCATTGATGTGTTTTTCGAAACGGAACATGGACGGTACATAGCGGATAAGGTGATTGCGCTTATGTACCTTCACTTTTCCTTTTATATATAAATCAGCCTTATACTCATCAATGATACGGGAATAGAACGGCGAAAACTGGAAAATACACTGAAGAATGGAATCAGACACCACCGGCTTGTCGGGCATATCAACCTTTTCCCTCTTAGCCTGAACAGCTAAAGGTAACAAAAGACAAAATATAATCAGTCTGACAATCCGTATATAGTGCATCAATGTACTTTCTTTTCATCATTTGAAGAGCAAATATAAACAAAAACCAACAGGCTGATGCATGATAATACTTAATTAACATCCTTAACAGAAATGAAAAATGATTAGCGATATAGCGAATTATTAATCAAAAAGCAGTATTTTTGCAGCCAACAACCAGTAAAAGAAAGACAACATGTCCAAAATGAGATTTTTTGCTCTACAGGAGTTAGCCAACAGACGCCCCGTTAAAGTTGACTACCCCTCTGAAAAGTTAGCTGATTATTACGGTAACCACGTATTCGACCGTAAAAAAATGCAGGAATATCTGCCTAGTGAGGCTTATAAAGCAGTAATAAACGCAATTGAGAAAGGTACCCCTATCAATCGTGAAATGGCCGACATGATAGCCAATGGCATGAAGAATTGGGCAAAGACCTTTAATGTTACCCACTACACTCATTGGTTCCAGCCTCTGACTGACGGAACTGCCGAAAAGCACGACGGCTTTATTGAATTCGGTGATGACGGTAATGTTATAGAACGCTTCTCGGGCAAACTGCTTATCCAACAAGAACCGGATGCGTCCAGTTTTCCCAACGGCGGTATCCGGAACACATTTGAAGCCCGAGGCTATACGGCATGGGATGTTTCTTCTCCGGCTTTCATTGTAGACAGCACACTTTGTATTCCTACTATCTTCATCTCTTATACAGGCGAAGCACTCGACTATAAAACTCCTTTATTGAAGGCATTAGGTGCTGTAGACAAAGCAGCAACTGAAGTTTGCAGAATGTTCGATCCAAACGTAAAACGCGTATTCGCCAATCTAGGTTGGGAACAAGAATACTTTTTAGTGGATACCGCACTATATAATGCACGTCCGGATCTTTGTCTGACCGGACGCACCTTAATGGGACACTCGTCTGCCAAGGACCAGCAGCTAGATGACCACTACTTCGGTTCCATCCCTCCACGTGTAACCAGCTTTATGAAAGAGTTGGAACTAGAATGTCACAAACTAGGAATTCCGGTAAAAACACGGCATAACGAAGTGGCTCCCAACCAATTTGAGCTAGCCCCTATTTTTGAAGATGTAAATCTAGCCAACGACCACAACCAGCTGGTAATGGACCTGATGAAGCGTATCGCTTCCAAACATAATTTTACTGTACTGCTCCACGAAAAACCATTCAAGGGAGTAAACGGATCGGGCAAACACAACAACTGGTCACTTTGTACAGACACAGGTATCAATTTGTTCTCTCCTGCCAAGACTGCGGAAGGAAATATGCTTTTCCTTACTTTCATAGTCAACGTACTGATGATGGTCTATAAAAACCAGGATTTACTACGTGCCTCTATTGTCAGTGCCGGAAACAGCCATCGCCTGGGAGCAAATGAAGCACCTCCCGCCATTCTGTCTATTTTCCTAGGACGTCATCTTTCCCATATGTTAGACGAAGTAGTGGCACGTCTGAATGACGCTGAACTGACCCCTGATGAAAAGAAAGCATTGCAATTGGGTATCGGGCGCATACCTGCCATATTGCAAGACAATACAGACCGTAACCGTACCTCTCCTTTTGCCTTCACCGGAAACCGTTTTGAATTCCGTGCCGCAGGTTCATCTGCTAACTGTGCCGCATCAATGATTGTTATCAATGCCGCTATGGCACACCAGTTGAATGAGTTCAAGACCCAGATAGATAAATTAGTAAACGGAGGGATGGAACAGGAAGAAGCTCTATACAAGGTATTAAAAGAAACCATTATCGCTTCACAAAACATCCGTTTTGAAGGTGACGGCTACTCGGAAGAATGGAAAGCAGAAGCCGCGCGACGCGGATTGACTAATATCTGCCATGTACCCGAAGCCATCCTGAAGTTCAACGATAAACAATCTCGTGCAGTACTGATAGGCGAAAAAATATTCAATGAAAATGAATTGTTTTGCCGTATAGAAGTGGAACTGGAAAAGTTTACTAAAAAGGTCCAGATTGAAAGCCGTGTACTAGGCGACCTGGCCATCAATCATATTGTTCCCACAGCTGTAATTTATCAGAACAGACTATTAGAAAATCTTCGTGGTCTAAAAGAGATATTCTCCACCGAAGAATATGAAAAACTGACCGAGGACCGGAAGAATTTGGTACGTGAAATTCAAAACCGCATACTTGCTATTAAAAAAGCCGTGCACAACATGACAGAAGCCCGAAAAGTAGCAAATCATTTGGGAAGCCAAGTAGAGAAAGCCTTCAGTTACGAGGAACAAGTGCGTCCATATTTGGAAGAAATCCGCGACCATATTGACCATTTGGAACTAGAAATAGACGATGAGATTTGGCCATTACCTAAATATCGTGAATTACTGTTCACCAAATAAAATTTCACACAAAAAAGAAAGGATAGGAGATAAAAACCTATCCTTTTGTTATTTTTTGAAGATAAATTAATAATATATCTTTCTTTTTTCTTCTGATTACTTCGTCCTTTTATTTTTTCTTCTTATATTTGTGCTCTATAACACGGTTTTATAGCACGTTTATGGTTAGAAAAGAATTATCAGAAACTGAGATTGCTGAAAGTATACCAGACTTATGGCAACCTTTAACACAGGAACAAAGAGAGTTCTTGGCTCAGAACTTTACGATACAAAAGTATAAAAAGAATGAGACGATATACTGCGAAGGAGAAACTCCGATGCACCTTATGTGTCTTCTTAGTGGAAAAGTAAAAATCTACAAAGAAGGTGTGGGAGGACGTAGCCAGATTATCCGCGTATTAAAGACGAAAGAATATTTCGCATACCGAGCCTTTTTTGCCGAAGGGAACTTTGTGACAGCTGCTTCTGCTTTCGAACCTTGCACTATCTGCCTTATTCCCATGCCGGCCATTATGAAACTGATAAAAGACAACTCAGAATTAGCTTTGTTCTTTATCCGCCAACTTTCTATCGATTTGGGAATTTCTGATGAAAGAACCGTAAATCTTACACAAAAACATATTCGTGGGCGATTGGCAGAATCTCTGTTATTTTTGAAAGATACTTATGGAGTAGAAGAAGATGAATCTACACTAAGCATTTACCTTTCACGAGAAGATTTGGCAAACTTATCAAATATGACTACTTCGAACGCAATCCGTACGCTTTCTAACTTTGCAACTGAAAAACTAATTACCATCGACGGTAGAAAAATTAAAATCATTGATGAAGAGAAACTAAAAAAAATCAGCAAAATAGGATAAAATCTAATATCAATTCATACTTCACACACACAGGCGTCCGTTTTTCCATAACAGACGCCTGTTTTTTTCGCGACTTATAAAAACCTTTTTCTGCACCATCTGTTATTAGAGAAACTAAAAACCAAAAAACTATGAGTAAAGGTAAATTATGGGGAATCATCCTCCTTATTTTATTTGTGCTGGGATTCGGTATCTGGCTTTATACCAGTTCTGACGTAAAAAAAGATGTAGACCAGGAAGGCGTAGGCGTGTTAGACGACATGACTATACCCGCTGTGGACTAAATAATAATAAACACTAACTTAAACTTTACATTATGGCTAAAGAATCTGTGAATATCCTGAAGGATAAAATTGACATTGTGGACTTGTTGGCTCAGCTGAATGCAGCTCTGTCTGAAGAATGGTTGGCTTTCTACCAGTATTGGGTAGGTTCGTTCGTAGTAGAAGGCGCTATGCGCGGTGATGTACAACGCGAGTTTCAAGAACATGCAGCCGAGGAATATAACCATGCAAAATTATTGGCCGACCGTATCATTGAATTGGAAGGTGTACCCGTACTTGACCCTAAACAATGGTTTGATTTAGCTCGCTGCAAATATGATGCGCCCGTAGATTTCGGTTCGGAAATCTTGTTGAAACAAAATGTAGAATCCGAACGTTGTGCCATCTACCGTTATCAGCAAATTGCCGAATTCACAAACGGAATTGACTTCACCACTTGTGATATTGCCAAACATATTATGGCAGAAGAAGAGGACCATGAACAAGATTTGCAAGATTACTTAAATGATATAGCCCGCATGAAGGCTTATATTCTAAAAAAATAATCCACATCTGCTTCTATTCTTTCTTCTGTTTTAATGGAGAAAGAAAGGTAAGGCCGATTTCTACTGCAAGAACCGGCCTTATTTTATACTATTCATGCAAGTTGCCCCACAGTCCAAATAAAAATTAACCCATCTTACCTGTGAAGCCCCAACAAATAACATTTATAACACCTGACGGATTCTCACCAGTTTGGTCAATAACCCTTCCAATAAATCCAGTTTCAGCATATTCGCTCCGTCACTCTTAGCTACAGAAGGGTCTTCATGGGTTTCCATAAACAAACCGTCCACTCCTACCGCTATGCCAGCCTTGGCTACCGTTTCAATAAGCTGCGGCATACCACCTGTCACACCAGCAGTTTGATTAGGCTGTTGCAGAGAATGTGTCACATCCAGAATCACAGGAAAACCTAAAGTCTGCATTTCCGGAATACCCCGATAATCTACAATCAGATCCTGATACCCGAAAGTCGTTCCTCGTTCAGTCAGCATAACCTGATCATTACCCGCCTCCACCACTTTGTCAGCAGCAAAACGCATGGCACCAGGTGATAAAAATTGTCCTTTCTTGATGTTGACAATCTTTCCGGTATGGGCTGCCGCCACCAGCAAATCAGTCTGGCGACAAAGAAAGGCAGGAATCTGCAACACATCCACATACTCAGCGGCCATAGCAGCTTCTCCAGCACTATGAATATCGGTTACTATAGGAATATCAAAAGTTTCCCGTATTTTACGAAGTACTTTCAAAGCCTTTTCATCACCTATTCCTGTAAACGAATCCAAACGGGAACGGTTAGCCTTACGATAAGACCCTTTAAACACATAGGGAATACCCAGCTTATCTGTTATTTTCACAATACGATCTGCTATTCGGAGAGCCATTTCCTCTCCTTCGATCACACAAGGACCAGCCAATAAAAAAAAATTATCTGTCTTTCTTAAATCTGAAATTGTCATTATCTTACGTCTATTCGTTGAGATATCTACTCTGCTTTTACTCTTAAAACAAGAAATGGATATCTATATTTTTTAATTAGGGATAATCAAAGTTATAGCTTCAGGCTGGATCGTAATTTCCAAAGGGAAATGGCGGTCTAAAATACGCCCGTCCAAACTGACAGAAGCATTCTGCGCACGTAGTACTTTTACTTTCCGTGTACGATAGGGTTTCACCATTTTATGATTTAGAATACGTCCCTGTAACAGCATCCACATACCCGAGAAAAGTTGAATTAACTCCGGACGATAAATGACCGACACATCCAACCAGCCATTATAAGGAACTGCACTAGGTGTCAAACCGTATCCACGGGCACTTCCCACACATACCGTCATGATACGTCCACGAATATGTTCGCCGTTGATACAAAGATGCGTGCGGTACAATTTACGTTCAAACAGCAACAGGAACATGGAAGCGACAAAAGACAACTCACGTATTCCCCAAAAACGGCGGGTACCATCTGAGATCTGTACAATACGCGCACCTAAACCTATATATATGGCATTCAGGAAATAGCGGGAAGTATGTTTCTCTCCATCAAAATAATTACAACGCCCCACATCAATTTTCCTCAGACGACGATTTATAATCCAATCTACCGCCGCTTTATAATTATCCTCATCCAACCCCCAATATTTGGCAAAATCATTACCAATGCCATTAGGAATGATTCCGAAAGCGATATTTGTCTTATCCTCCACCATAGAAGTCATAATACCATTAATAGCATCATTGATCGCCCCGTCTCCACCTACAATCACAATAGTTCGATAACCATTATTAGCCAAGGTACGGGCGAGTCGTTCCACCGACCCAAAACCTTCGGACTGTACGTAGTCAAAAACCACCTTACGGTTTTCCATATAGCTACGTATCTCATTCCAACGCTTCTGAGTCTTACGGCTTCCGGCTTTCGGATTATAAATAATCCCCCATCTGTTTGGTTCTACAGCCATAACATTTAGTTTTTAGTGTGTAACAAATTAATGATTTTTTCCACCTTATCTTCCATAGGCAGGCAAGCATCCAGCCAATGTATAGTGACCCCTCGCCGTTCCATGCCCCGGAACCAGGTCATCTGCCGCTTGGCAAATTGATGGATAGCTATTTCCAATTGATGAAACATTTCATTGAAAGAAAGTTCACCCAAAACATATAAAGTCAAATACTTATATTCCAATCCGTAATAAATCAAATCCTCGGAAGAAATACCACTATCCAACAAAGCCCTTACTTCGTTTACCATCCCTTCATCCAAACGCTGCTTCAAACGGTGGGATATTTTTTCACGACGTAACTCACGGGCTATATCCACTCCAATGATCAAACTATGAATTTGCGGAAACTCACGGCATTCCGCTGATTGGTGCTTGTAATACTCTTCTATTTCAATGGCCCGGATAGCTCGTTTTACAGTATCTACGTCCGTAGAGTTATGAAGTTTCTTGTAAGTTGACAACAACCGGGTGAGTTCCGCTAATGATTTACCCGCTAATGAGTCCCTAAGTTTAGGATTCTCTGGAACAGGAAGCAGCCTATATCCTTTCAGCACGGATTCAAGATACATCCCCGTACCTCCGCATAATATAGGAATTTTTTCCTTCCATCTCACTTGGTCATAGGCATTCAAAAAATCACGTTGAAATTCAAATACATTATATTTGTATCCGGGGTCTACAATGTCTATCAGATGGTAAGGAATTTGCTGTCCATTCACGATATAGTCTTCCAAATCTTTTCCCGTACCTAAATCCATCCGGCGATATACCTGCCGGCTATCTCCACTGATAATTTCGGTATCCAACTTGTAAGCTAAAGCCGCTGCCAAAGGAGTCTTTCCTGAAGCGGTAGGTCCTAATATCGTTATCAAATCGTACTTTTCCATCCTAAGTTTTTGTAACAGTCGCACAAAGATAACGAAAATGTGCAACTTACCACGCAAAACTACATAAAAAAAGCCGCCTGAATTACTTCAGACGGCTTTCACTATATGGTTTTTAACTGATTAGCAGTTTACAGAAGCCATGTGAGCAATCAAATCCAATACTTTGTTAGAGTAACCGATTTCGTTGTCATACCAAGAAACCACCTTAACAAAAGTATCAGTCAAAGCGATACCAGCTTTAGCGTCGAAAATAGAAGTACGAGTGTCACCCAAGAAGTCAGAAGAAACAACTGCATCTTCAGTGTAACCCAAAACACCAGCCAATTCACCTTCAGAAGCTTCTTTCATAGCTGCACAGATTTCAGCGTATGTAGCCGGTTTAGCCAAGTTAACTGTCAAGTCAACTACAGAAACATCCAAAGTCGGAACACGCATTGACATACCAGTCAATTTACCGTTCAATTCAGGAATAACTTTACCTACAGCTTTAGCAGCACCAGTAGATGAAGGGATAATGTTGCCAGAAGCAGCACGACCACCTCTCCAGTCTTTCATAGAAGGACCGTCAACTGTTTTCTGAGTAGCTGTTGTAGAGTGAACTGTAGTCATCAAACCGTCAGTGATACCCCATTTGTCATTCAATACCTTAGCGATAGGAGCCAAACAGTTAGTAGTACAAGAAGCATTAGAAACGAACTGAGTACCTTTAACATAAGTCTTTTCGTTTACACCGCAAACGAACATCGGAGTATCATCTTTAGAAGGAGCTGACATAACTACATATTTAGCACCAGCTTCGATATGAGCCTGAGCTTTTTCTTTAGTCAAGAACAAACCAGTAGATTCAACTACGTATTCAGCACCGATTGCATCCCACTTCAAGTCAGCCGGATTTCTTTCAGCTGTTACGCGGATTGCATTGCCGTTCACGATCAATTTGCTATTTTCTACGTCAGCTTCGATAGTACCGTCAAATTGTCCGTGCATAGTGTCATACTTCAACATATATGCTAAGTAATCAACCGGGCAAAGGTCATTGATACCTACGATCTGAATATCGTTTCTTTTCTGAGCTGCACGGAATACAAAACGGCCGATACGACCAAATCCGTTAATACCTACTTTAATCATTTTGTTTAAATTTTAAAGGTTTTATAATATAGCTTTTAAACACTCTACGTTGGAATGTTGTTAAACGTTTAGTATTTATTTCCTAAACGCGGTGCAAAAATAAGAATTTGTTTTTATATTCGCACATAAATTCATATTAAAATAAAAAAAAATGGGAAAAAGTAGCTTCTTGCAAGATTTTAAGGCGTTCGCAATGCGCGGAAACGTCATTGACATGGCAGTCGGTGTCATCATCGGTGGAGCCTTCGGTAAAATAGTATCTTCCATTGTGGCCGATGTCATCATGCCTCCCATCGGATTGCTGGTAGGTGGCGTGAACTTTACAGATTTGAAACTACAATTAAAGCCGGCCGAAGTAGTGGATGGAGTTGAAAAAGCTGCCGTAACGTTGAATTATGGCAACTTCCTACAAGCCACTTTCGACTTTATCATCATTGCTTTTTCTATATTCTTATTTATAAGATTACTTGCCAAACTGAATCGCAAGAAAGAAGAAGTCCCTGCTCCCGCTGCCCCGCCTGCCCCCAGCAAGGAGGAGGTATTACTTACAGAAATCCGTGATTTGTTGAAAGAACAAACTGACAAAAAATAAAACATTATTCACAAAAAAACGGACTGCCCCTCAAGCGCTTGTCGGACAGCCCGTGATCTACATACTAGCCGACATTTCCTAAACTTTCCAATCTTTTTTTGCATATTTTCCCACAAGGAAGCAGGAAGAACAAAGTTTTTCCAATTCAATTATAAAAAGCCTCAACAGCATGACGGATTTTTATTTTTTCTGAGTATCTTTGCGGCACGAAATCATTTACATATCTTAATAATATATGCAAGAAAAGATCATTATTCTCGACTTCGGTTCACAAACCACACAGCTCATAGCCCGTCGCGTTCGCGAACTGAATACTTATTGCGAGATTGTGCCTTACAACAAATTTCCACACAATGATCCGTCCGTAATCGGCGTTATCCTTTCGGGAAGCCCCTTCTCTGTTTATGATGAAAGCGCCTTTAAAGTCGATTTGAGTGACATTCGCGGAAAGTATCCTATTTTGGGTATCTGCTATGGTGCACAGTTCATGTCTTATACGAACGGTGGAAAAGTAGAACCGGCCGGCACACGTGAATACGGACGTGCGCACCTTTCCACTTTCGACCAAGAAAACCCACTATTGAGGAACGTTCGTGAGCACTCACAAGTATGGATGAGCCACGGAGATACCATCACCGCCATTCCGGAGAATTTCAAAATTATCGCTTCAACAGATAAAGTAGCCATCGCTGCTTATCAAATAAAGGAAGAGAAAGTATGGGGAGTACAGTTCCACCCGGAAGTGTTCCACAGCGAAGACGGAACCCAGCTCCTGAAAAATTTTGTAGTCAACATTTGCGGAGGGAAACAGGACTGGAGTGCTGCCTCCTTCATTGAAACGACTGTAGCCGAACTGAAAGCGCAACTGGGAAATGACAAAGTAGTATTGGGGCTGAGTGGCGGAGTAGACTCATCCGTAGCAGCCGTATTACTAAATAAAGCGATAGGCAAGAATCTTACCTGCATTTTTGTAGATCACGGCATGCTGCGTAAGAACGAATTCAAAAATGTACTTCATGATTATGAATGTCTCGGACTGAATGTAATCGGAGTAGATGCCAGCCAAAAATTCTTCAGCGAACTGGCAGGTGTGGAAGAACCTGAAAAAAAGCGTAAGATTATCGGCAAAGGTTTTATTGACGTATTCGATGAAGAAGCTCATAAGATTAAAGATGTGAAATGGCTGGCACAAGGCACCATTTATCCTGACTGTATCGAGTCATTAAGCATCACCGGCACTGTAATCAAAAGTCATCACAACGTAGGTGGACTACCTGAAAAAATGAATTTGAAACTATGCGAGCCTCTGCGTCTGCTATTCAAGGATGAAGTACGCCACGTAGGTCGTGAACTAGGTATGCCGGAACATCTGATTACACGCCATCCATTCCCCGGACCAGGACTTGCGGTACGTATTTTAGGTGATATCACTCCCGAGAAAGTACGTATTCTGCAAGACGCCGATGATATCTATATCCAAGGATTGAGAGACTGGAAAGTGAAAGATTCGGATGGAAACGAAACATCCCTTTACCATCAAGTATGGCAGGCAGGCGTAATCTTGCTACCCGTACAAAGTGTGGGAGTAATGGGGGACGAACGTACATACGAACGTGCCGTTGCCCTGCGTGCCGTAACTAGTACGGATGCCATGACCGCCGACTGGGCTCATCTTCCTTATGAATTTATGGCTAAGGTTTCAAACGACATCATCAATAAGGTAAAAGGCGTAAACCGCGTATGCTATGACATCTCGTCCAAACCGCCTGCCACAATTGAGTGGGAATAATAGACAACCAACTAATAACTTAAAAACAACATAACGGAATGAAACAAGATATGATTGTTATCTTGGATTTGGGAAGTACCGAAAACACCGTGCTTGCCAGAGCCATTCGTGCTTTGGGTGTATATAGTGAAATTTACCCGCACGATATCACAGCCGCCGAGCTGAAAGCATTGCCCAATGTAAAGGGTGTTATTATCAATGGTGGCCCAAACCATGTGATTGACGGAGTGGATATTGACGTGCTTCCCGAGATTTACAAAGCAGGAGTTCCCGTAATGGCTGCCGGTCATGACAAAGCATGCTGCGAAGTGAGGCTCCCCCAACTGACGGATGATGTGGAAGCAATAAAGAATGCAGTGCAATCGTTTGTTTTTGATACTTGCAAGGCAGAGGCCAACTGGAATATGACAAACTTTGTCAATGACCAAATTGAATTGATCCGCCGCCAAGTAGGCGATAAGAAAGTTTTATTGGCGCTTTCCGGAGGTGTGGACAGTTCTGTAGTAGCAGCCCTGTTGCTAAAAGCCATCGGCAATAATTTGGTATGTGTACATGTGAACCATGGATTAATGCGCAAAGGTGAATCGGAAGCAGTGATTGAAGTTTTTAAAAATCAGTTGAACGCTAATTTAATTTACGTGGATGCTACAGACCGATTCCTGAGTAAACTAGAAAATGTAGCTGATCCGGAGCAGAAACGCAAGATTATCGGTGGTGAATTTATTCGTGTGTTCGAAGAAGAAGCCCGTAAGCTAAATGGAATCGACTTTTTGGGACAAGGTACAATTTATCCTGATATCGTAGAAAGTGGTACTAAAACAGCCAAAATGGTAAAATCCCATCACAATGTAGGTGGCTTACCCGAGGATTTACAGTTTGAATTAGTAGAACCTTTACGCCAGTTGTTCAAAGACGAAGTCCGTGCCTGCGGAGTGGAACTTGGTTTACCATACGATATGGTCTACCGTCAGCCGTTCCCCGGTCCTGGTTTGGGAGTGCGCTGTTTGGGGGCTATCACTCGTGACCGCCTGGAAACTGTTCGCGAATCGGACGCCATCTTGCGTGAAGAATTCCAACTGGCAGGCTTGGACAAGAAAGTATGGCAATATTTCACCGTAGTACCCGATTTCAAATCAGTAGGCGTGCGTGACAATGCCCGTTCATTTGACTGGCCTGTTATTATCCGAGCTGTCAACACCGTAGATGCTATGACAGCTACTATCGAACCGATAGACTGGTCCATTCTGATGAAAATTACCGACCGTATTCTAAAAGAAGTAAAGAATGTGAACCGCGTATGCTATGACCTGTCGCCCAAACCAAATGCTACCATTGAGTGGGAATAAGAAATGTATTTCAAACCATGTAAGATCCCGAAACTAAAAGTTTCGGGATCCTTTTTATATTCAGGCTCTTCACTTTGCCCAAAATGACACTAGGGCAAGAACCATAAAGCTTTTCGCTTCTTTTAATTTCTTCCGGTTCAATATTTGCATCCAAAGAATCAAAGCTCTATAATCTCCTCATTACAAATGGTCAGTTTGCCGACCCCGTTTTCTGTAACTACCCAAGAATTTTCAATGCCGACCGGTCCTACTCCCGGCAATACGATTTTAGGTTCAAGGGCAAACACCATTCCTTCCTCCAACTCCCTCCGAATACGCGGAGCCAACACTGGTGCCTCATTGATCTCCAACCCGATGCCGTGCCCTATAAAACGTGCCTGCTGGGACACCCCCATAAAACGATCGGCAAATCCAGCTTTCGTCACGATCTCAATGGCCGCATTATAAAGATCCTCGCATACCACACCAGGCGCTGTCATAGAAGCAACCTTATCCTGTACTTCAAGACAAACTTGATGAGCTGCATAAGCCTCATCATTTAATTTTCCAATGGAGAACACACGACTCATATCACACATATATCCGTAAAAGTTTCCCCCTATATCCACCATTACACTATACCCCTCTTTCAACAAAGTTCCATTCATTCCTCCAGGCAAAGACGGGTCCAATCCCTTACCACCTAAGGCAAAATCATAAGGCGAAGGAGTAGCTGCATTATCTCCGGCCAACACACTTCCCATAAATATCTCCATACTCTGACCAAATACTCTGAATATTCCCAGACAACCTTCCAGTCGCATCAGGCGTTCCACCTCAACAGATAGTTCACGATCAGTCATCCCCGGATGGTATACATCGGGAATCTTACTATATGCCCGAGCATGTAAAGCAGCCGACCGACGAAAAAGTTCAATCTCCAACGGAGTCTTTACGCTACGCGCTTCACGAATAATAGCAGTTCCATCCACTACCTCCGATCCAGGAAAAAGAGATGCAAGACGCATATAGTCCGCATAAGGCAGTTCCCCACCTTCCAACATTATCTTTGAAGCTACAGGTATACCATTTTCTTTTAACAAGTCCACCATCTGCTCGGGTTTACGGATAGGGAATACAAATTCTCCCACAATATTATTAGGACGTTTCACAAAGAGAAGCGCCGGTGAATGAAGCGGTAAAAAAAGATAGCCGTTCACTATCTCACCATACGTATAAAGCAAATTTACATTACAAGCTATCAGGGCTGCATCAATACCTTGTTGGGCCATCAAATAGCGTATTTTATCTCGACGAAATTTCAATTCGGGTTGTAACATAAGTAATATTATCTGATTATTTAAAATACTGAGTACAAAAATAACAGATTTCAGTCAGTATAAAGGATAGTAGTTCCAAAAAAGAGAAAGGATATATTAAAACTCACTAATTTTGGATGATTGGTTTGAAAACAGTGTTCAATTATATTAAATTTGCAAACGAATTAATAAACAAAATATTTTTCATGTTCAACGGTATCAAGAAATATGTGGTAAGAATAGTATGTGTAATTATGTTATTACTCGTACAATTTGATGTATGCGCTCCACTAATTGATGCCAATCTGGCTATGGTAGAAACGATGGAACAGCCCACCCTGCCTTCTGACAACAATGAAGAAAGCGGAGGAGAAGAGACTTATTATTTCATGTCGGGACGTGCACAACTACCGAACAGCCGTTTTTTACCCTGTACTATTGACATGATTATCAATCTTTTTGCTATTCCCCAAGTTCCGGTACAGAGTTATACACCTGTTAGTGAAAATCTGGGAAAAGTGGTACATCATCACATTATCTTTTGTGTATACCGCATTTAATATGTCACATTAAAGTATCTTCATACATATTGGTCTTGTATTCTGAGAAATCTGAATGCAAGCCGAATCTTTTATTTACTCAAACTCAATTATTAATCTTTTTAAATTGTATTCGTATTTTCATGAAGAGTAATTTTCAGAAAATTGCGGTCCTGTGTACATGTACAGGATTGCTATGCTCTTGTGGTCAATCGGACAACAAGCAGGAACATCACAAAGAATTCATTCCCATCACCATTCTTCACCCCACAACCATTGAGTTTCCACGCTCGTATGTAGCTGATGTGCAAGCTATACAGTTTGTAGAAATTAAGCCCAAAGTGGAAGGTTTTGTTCAAAAAATATATGTAGACGAAGGACAAAAAGTCAAAAAAGGACAGCCCCTATTCCAACTTAGTTCCGACCAATATAGCGAAACGGTAAAAGAGGCGCAAGCCAATTACAAACAAGCACAGGCACAATATGAAATGGCAAATTATGAAGCCGAGAGAATAGGCCGGCTGGTTGACAAACAAATCTTATCAAAAATCCGACTCGACCAAGCCAATAAAGAAAAAGAAGTGGCCCAAATGAAAGTGGAACAGGCAAAAGCACAAATGCAACGTTCACAGATGGATTATTCTTACACCACTATCACTGCCCCTTTTGACGGCTACATAGACCGTATTCCCTATAAGACGGGAAGTCTGGTAAATCCGCAAAGCTTACTGACTACCGTAAGTGATATTTCCGAGATCTTTGCTTACTATAAAGTGAATGAAAGCGAGTATCTGGAATACAAGCGCCAACAACTTAGCGGACAAAAACAACACGAAGAAAATAATGTGGAACTGATTTTGCCAGACGGTTCCATCTACTCCCACAAAGGCACGTTGGAAACAGTAGAAGGTGATTTTGAACGAGGAACCGGCTCCATCGCCTTCCGTGTTCGTTTTCCGAACCCGGACGGACTGCTGAAACATGGAGTGACCGGAAAAGTGCGTATGATGACTCAAATGGACAACATCTGTCTAGTTCCCCAGAAATCAACATTCGAAATTCAAGATTTCACCTATGTGTATACCGTTGATAGTACCAGTGTAGTAAAAGTACGCAGTTTTCAACCGCTGGAACGCTATAATAATTACTACGTGACACAAGATTTCACTCCTAATACTGCCATCGTATACGAGGGAGTGCAAATGATGAAAGACGGCATTACCATCAAGACCGATACCATTGATATGGAAGCAATCAGAAAAGAAGTTGAATTAAAACAACCTATCGTAAAATAAAACGGACAGTTTATGTTTAAGCTATTTATAAAAAGACCGATACTTTCAGGAGTAATCTCCGTCATTATCGTCTGCTTGGGCGTGCTGTCTATCTTGACACTGCCCATCACTCAATTTCCCGATATCGTACCCCCATCTGTAACGGTAACCGCCCGATACACTGGGGCTAGTGCCGATGTGATGTCTAAAACAGTCGCCACCCCGTTAGAGCGTGCCATCAACGGAGTACCCGGCATGACCTACATGACCACTGTTTGTACCAACGACGGTATGTCCCTCACTACTATCTATTTTAAAGTGGGAACCGATCCAGACGTAGCTGCCGTAAATGTACAGAACCGTGTGACTACCGTGCTAGACGAATTGCCTGAAGAGGTAATCCGTGCCGGAGTTATTACAGAAAAAGAAGTAAACAGTATGTTGATGTACTTGAACATCATGAGTACGGACAGTGCACATACCGAAAAGTTTGTTTATAACTTTGCCGATATCAATATTTTGCGCGAATTAAAACGTATTGACGGTGTAGGCTTGGTAGAAATCATGGGTAGCCGTGATTATGCCATGCGTGTATGGTTGAATCCTAACCGGCTGGCCGCCTACAACATGGTACCTCAAGATGTAACTGAAGCCATCCGTAATCAAAATATAGAAGCAGCACCCGGCAAAACAGGTATCAGTTCAGACAAATTACCCCAACAACTGCAATATGTACTACAATATACCGGAAAGTTCAGCACAGCAGAAGAATATGGAGAGATCGTATTGAAAGCTCTTCCCGATGGTTCACTGCTACGTCTGAAAGACGTTGCCACTATCGAATTCGATTCTGAAGATTATAACATGACTTCTATGACCGACGGAAGACCATCGGCATCTATTATGATCAAACAACGCCCCGGTTCCAATGCAAGGGAAGTCATCCAAAATATTAAAACAAAAATGGCAGAAATCAAGGAAAGCAGTTTTGCGCCTGGCATGGATTACAATATCTCCTATGACGTATCACGCTTTCTTGACGCCTCCATACAATCAGTGCTGAAGACACTGCTCGAAGCATTCATACTGGTATTTATTGTGGTATATATATTTTTACAAGACTTCCGTTCCACCTTAATTCCTGCTATCGCCGTACCAGTTTCATTGGTCGGTACATTTTTCTTTATGGAGATGCTGGGCTTTTCCATAAATATGTTGACCTTATTCGCCCTTGTGCTTGCAATAGGTATTGTAGTAGACAATGCAATAGTCGTCGTGGAGGCTGTCCATGTAAAGATGCATCATGAGAAACTCTCTCCTTATAAAGCATCTGTAGCAGCTATTAATGAAATCGGTGGAGCCATTATTGCCATCACGCTAGTCATGTCGGCAGTCTTTGTTCCGGTGGGCTTCATGCAGGGAACAGTAGGTATTTTCTATCGGCAATTCTCATTGACACTGGCGGTAGCCATTGTTATCTCAGGAGTAAACGCATTGACTCTCTCGCCTGCCCTATGTGCTTTGTTACTGAAACCCGCTGATGGAAAAAAGAAGAAAAAAGCAGGATGGCTACGTCGTTTCTTTATTTTCTTCAACCGTCGGTACGACCGCTTTGAAAAGAAATACAATATCGGATTACACAAGTATTTGAGCCGGAAAATAATCACTTATGCCACACTGATTATTTTCTTCCTTGCCACTTTCGGCATGAGTCAAGTACTTCCTTCAGGCTTTATTCCCAATGAAGACCAAGGTATGATTTATGTTAATGTAGATGCGCCTCCGGGAGCAACATTGGAACGTAGCGAAAAAGCCTTGAACGCTGTACAAGCTGCACTGCTTCCTTTCAAAGAAATTGAAAGCATCTCCACATTAGCAGGTTATAGTTTGATGACTGAAACGGAAGGCGCCAATTTCGGTATGGGTATGATTAATCTCACCCCGTGGAGTGAACGCGATCAAACAGCAGCCGAACTTATAGAGATATACAAAGACCGTACCTCACATATCAAAGATGCGGATATTCAGTTCTTCCTGCCTCCTACAGTTCCGGGATTCGGTAATGCCAGCGGCTTCGAACTTCGTTTACAAGATAAAACAGCAGGCAGCTTTGCAGAATTCGCCGATGTTGCCAATACATTAGTAGAAAAGCTGAATGAAGATCCGCGCATTGTGGGAGCAACCTCAGGATTCAATCCTAATTTTCCACAATATCTGCTGAAAGTGGATATTGCTAAAGCAGCTAAATTAGGAGTAAATTTAAATGAATCCATGGAAACACTCCAATCCTATATCGGCAGTTTCTACTCATCCAACTTTATTCGTTTCGGACAAATGTATAAGGTGATGTTACAGGCTTCTCCAGAGTATCGTATGAATCCTGAAGATCTGTATAAGTTCTATGCCAAGAACAAGGACGGAAATATGGTACCCTACTCTAACTTTATGACGATGGACCGTATATTCGGTCCTAACCAGATTACACGCTACAATATGTTTACCTCGGCCCTGATTACAGGTGAACCTGCCGAAGGAGTCAGTTCAGGAGAGGTTATCGAAGCTGTGGAACAAATTGCCAAAGGAACATTACCTCGCGGTTATGATATAGAATGGTCAGGGGTTACTCGTGAAGAAAAAGACTCGGGTGGACAAACTGTTTTTATTTTCGGTATCTGCCTGCTATTTGTTTATTTGTTGCTGGCAGCACAATACGAGAGTTTATTACTGCCTTTCCCCGTCATACTTTCATTGCCGGCAGGTATCTTCGGTTCTTATTTTTTCCTGCAACTGGCAGGCTTGGAGAATAATATTTATGCCCAAGTAGCTTTAGTGATGCTGATTGGTCTGCTAGGTAAAAATGCCATTCTTATTGTGGAAATGGCCAATCAGTACCGCAAGCAGGGAATGAGCATTTTTGATGCTGCCGTTAGAGGTTCCGTAAGCCGTCTGCGTCCCATCCTGATGACCTCCTTTGCATTTATATGCGGACTCATTCCGTTGGTAATGGCAAGCGGAGCCGGTGCTTTGGGCAACCGTTCCATCGGAACAGCCGCCGCCGGAGGTATGTTTATCGGTACATTTGTAGGAATCTTCCTTGTACCTGGACTTTACCTTATTTTCGAGAGTTGGTCTGCACATCTTAACCGTAATAAAGTCAGCTATGATGAAGAAGATGAAAAATAACAATATAAACAAAACAGGTTTAATAATGGGGGCTTTCTGTCTGATTATGGTAAGTTGCAAAGCCCCTTCCCTTACTCCGACAGAAAAGATAGAGTTACCCGAGTTCTATATGGATAGGGAAACGGACAGCACCACTATCTCTTCCTTGTCATGGAAAACATTTTTTCCAGATACGTTATTGCAAAGTTATATAGCCGAAGCGTTAAATAATAATCACACATTCCTTCAAACTATAGAACGGATATCCGTTGCCCGTTCACAAGTTCGAGTAGGAAAAGGAGCGCTGCTGCCCGATCTTTCATTAGGCATTGATGGTGGAGTACAACGTTTTGGCGAGTACACTATGGACGGAGTTGGTAACAGCACCACCAACACTCCCGATTTAGAAAAAGACAAACATATTCCAGATCCCTATCGGAATTTCAATCTAGGACTTAATTTTCAATGGGAAGCTGACATATGGGGTAAGCTAACCGATAAAAAACGATCGGCCGTATCCCGCTGGATGCAGTCTGTAGAAGCTATGCGTCTGGCACGTACTTTATTGATATCAGAAGTAGGTACACACTACTTTGAATTAATAGGACTGGACAAACAGCGGTATGTGCTACGCGAAGCCATCCTAACAGCCAGAGATGCTTATAATTTAACCAATGAACTGATGAAAGAAGGTGAAGTAACCCGACTTTCTGTAGACCAATTCCGGTCACGACGCCTTAAATTGGAAGAAATGCTGCTTGCAAACGAACAGCAAATAAGTGAAAAGGAACGTGCCATCGCCACCTTATTAGGACGACTGCCTTTCAAAGTGAAACGAGTGTCATTTGAAACAGCATGTAGTTATGAGTTTCCCACAGATGCAGGGATCCCGTCACAACTTTTGCAATATCGCCCGGATATAAAGGCTGCCGAACTGGAATTATTAGCTAGTAAATCCGACGTATCTGCAGCGCGAAAAGCTTTCTTCCCATCCATCGTGATTGGAGGAAACGGAGGTTTTAACGCATTTGATCTGGATAAATGGTTTACAGCTCCTGCATCCCTGGTTTACAATCTCGGCGCAGGTATCACAGCACCTATATTCAAACAAAATACTATACGTGCATTATGGAATGATGCGAAAAGCCAGCAACGCATCGCTTTGTTAGGATATCACGAAACGGTATTAAAAGCCTATGAAGAAGTATTAAACCTCATTACTGCATCATCCCAAATGCACCAGCGCAAAGAGTTGAAAGAAGAAGAAAGCCGTATCCATCATCGATCTATTTATAATGCAAATGAAATGTTTAAAGTAGGATTCGCAGGCTATCTGGATGTACTGTCGGCCGATGAACGTTTCCTGGATTGTGAATTGGAACGTATCGCTCTGAATGTGGAATCTTGTAAACTGCATATCATGCTTTACCGCGCTTTAGGAGGTGGAAGCAATTAGTTAATATACTTATATTTTTTGATTTGTTTGGTTTAGGAACCGTCCCCGACAAGCGTGTCGTCAGGACGGTTCCTTTTTACTACCAATTCAGGAAATATCAGACCTCTTGAGCAAAGAAACAATCCACAACAAAAATATAGCTCCCACAATAGAGGTTACAAGACTGCCCATAATACCTGTTGCTGCAATACCAAACAAACTGAATACCCAGCCGCCCAGAACACCGCCAACAATACCAACCAATAAATTAATAAAGAGACCGAACCCCCCTCCCCTCATCAACTTACCGGCAACAAAACCAGCAATAATTCCGATAATAATGTACCAAATAAAATACATACGCTTTGTTTTTTAGAGTTTATAATTAATCATCTTACTGATAAAAACAGCTATTCTGTATAAAAAGTTGCCTGAATAAATCTTTTTTTACTTCATTGATAAAATTATTCAGGATGCATTTTCCCTTTTTTCGATCTTCTTTTTCCGGCTTCAGCATTTTCTTTCCCAGCTGCTCTCCCTTCCATCTTTACTTTTGTCGCAAACTTAAAAGACAAAACATGAAGATTAACGTACATTCCATGCCATTATTAAGCCTTGCCGCACTACTTTCTTCCTGTGCTGCCGAAAGCAATGATAAGTCACCAAAGCAAACAATTTGTTTACCATAAAAGTACCTTTAGCATATGAATAAACTAAACGCAATCATTATAGAAGATGATTTTTTATGGAGCTGGCCTTTTCTGGTCTCTTCAAGTAACGGACATTGCCTATTTCTATTCTGAAAACAAAATAACCTTTGCCGTCACCCAAAAAGGACAAGAACACATAATCAACCTGTCTCTGAATAAACAAATGGAGCAGTTAGCCTCCGAACAGTTCTTTCGCGCCAACCGTTAGATTATTATCAGCATTGCTTCCATAGACCGTGCCGAACCTTATTTTAATGGCAAGATAGTAATCAGTGTCCTTCCTCCTTACAAAGTCCAAATCACCATCAGTGAAGAAAAACTTTCTTCATTCAAACTTTGGCTTAATTATTAAGAAATGAAAAAGGAAGATTAAACCAAAACCACTTACTAATCGGTAAACATGATAGCCTCAATGCATATACCTTGTTTATTGATAACACACTCTATAGTCGCCGCCGGAAGCCGGAACTCCAAAATATGCGCATCGGACAAATAGGGACATATATATCTTTGTGAATCAGGATGAAATGTTCTGATACACAGTTCCGAAAATCCAATAAAGCCCCTTACTTTAAAATAGTTAAAGCAAGATTGCGAAAATGGCAAAAAAGGAGGTCTATTTTCTTTCATTAGTCTTTGCAATAGATTTATGTTACTCATGTCAAAAACATGAACTTATCATAAACAAGCGTGTGTCCGAAAGGTTTATCAAAAGTTCCATTTCTTCCGTTACAATATAAAAAAGCAGTCCGGCACAGATATTCATCCATATGCCGGACTGCTTTTATACCATATCCTTCTTACTTATTTCGAAGAATTGGAATCTGGATATTAAACGAGCTCCCATCCTGTTTCATATTCAATGGAGTAATGGAACAAGCTGAATAAAGCACAATCGGTTCATCATTTTCATCCAATAACAGCTGAGGACGTTCCAACCGATCTACCTCTAGCCGCTCTCCATTCTTTAGAATTATTTCTTTATTCATAAACAAAGAATGTTCAGGAAGTTTCCAATGTATACCATCTTCAGCATACATGATGGCCAATCCCGGCTCACCTTTTGTAAATCCTCCCGTGAAATCTTTAAAAACAGCATAGAAACAATTGTCTTTCCGGTGATACCATACAAACGGGTCTTCCGCATTCAATTTCTGGTTATCCCCTGTTTCAAACTCAAATACATAGTCATCCTGCACAATAAAAGGGCCTTCGGGGGCATCGGCTATGGCCACTCCATGCACACCACGCCAAGTAGGATCATAGACATTCCCTTTAAAGTAAAGATAATATTTCTTTTTCAAAGGATGATATACCACTGCCGGATTGACTAAAATGAGATTATCAGGCTTGGTTACGGTTCCTTCAGGTGAGGGTTCCAGTACATTATCAGGCTTCACCCGTGTACGTGGAGCAAGTAAAGGTTGCTCATTACATGAAAATTTACCTTCCAGTAATTCTTTTATGGAATTAAAGCACAATACCCCCAACTTTTGATTTTGCTGGAGTCTGTCTCTTCTGCTTAGTTTTCCCTTTACATGAGCATTTCCACCCGGATCCACCGTAGCACAATAATACAAATAGTATTTTCCGTTATATCTTTTGATATGCGGATTGTGAACCGATTGTGCATCCCATGAACAGCTGTCCGGACGATATCCATCTTTGTTATAGACAATACCTATATCCTTATATCCCCCATAAGGAGAGTCTGATACAGCTACTCCAATCATCGAACCTAGCAACCAAGCATCTATAAATCTAGGGTACTTCGGTCCTGATTTCATAGCGGAATAAAATAAATAATACTTTCCATCTTCCTCTGCCTGAATAGCCGAACCACACCAAATAAAACGATTTTTCAATGAGAAAGCGGAGAAACCGGAAGGGAACTCCGAATTGCCCCGTTGAATAAGTTCTAAATTGACCGGACCGGCCTGCCAGGTATGTTGCGCCCACCCTTGCAACAAAGCAAGGAAGGCGAGACAAACAAATAGTATTTTTCTTTTCATATTCATCACAAACAGATCATTCATTACTGATTTTCTTACAATAATTTACTCCTAACACATCATAATGCCGTCGGATGCTCTCCAAACGGGTACAGAATCTTCCATAATCCTTATTTTCCTTTTTGCTCCACGCCACCTCGGACAAAGCTGCCACACGCGGATAAAGCATATACTCCATCTCATCGAGCGCAGACATATACTCCGTCCACAAATTGGCCTGTACTCCTTTAATATGTTTGGCCTCATCCGCACTCAGGACTTCGGGAACCGGATGATAATTATAAACTTTTTCCAAAGTAATCACCCGATTGGGATTTCCAATTTTCTTTTCATTGACTTTAGACTGAAGACAATTGAAATACATATAAATATTAGGAGACATAATGACATCATATCCGGCTTTCGCGGCATGAATTCCCCCTTTCTCTCCCCGCCATGACATCACGGTAGCACGTTGCAGAATACCTCCTTCCAAGATTTCATCCCAACCGATAATTTTCTTTCCTTTGGTATTCAGATAGTTCTCAATTCGATTGATGAAATAAGTCTGTAATTCAGCCTCTTTTGTCAAATGTTCCTGCTTCATCCGTTCCTGACAGTGTACACAATTTTTCCAACGGATACGAGAGGCCTCATCCCCACCTAAATGGATATAGCTGGAGGGGAAAAGTTCCACCACCTCATCCAGAATATCCTGCATAAAGGTAAAAGTAGATTCCTTAGTACAATAAATGTCATTGAAAACACCCCAACGGCCTTCCACCTCAAAAGGTCCTCCGGTACAGGAATATTCAGGATAAGCAGTCAGTGCCGCCACGCTATGTCCCGGCATTTCTATCTCAGGAATAATTTCCACAAAACGCTTCTTGGCATACGCCACCACTTCTTTGATATCTTCCTGTGTATAAAATCCACCATAGCGTTTGGTATCCCATTCAGTAGGATTGTCCCACATATATCCCACAATCGTTTTCTTACGGTAACCTCCGACGGTAGTCAGTTTGGGATATTTCTTGATTTCGATACGCCATCCCTGGTCATCAGTCAGATGCCAATGAAGGATGTTCAATTTATGAAAAGCAAGCAAATCGATGTGACGCTTTACATCTTCCTTAGGAATGAAGTGGCGGGAAACATCAAGCATCACTCCGCGATAAGAGAATGCAGGCGAATCTTCTATCACCACACAAGGGATGTTCCATTTTATTTTTTCCACCACCTGCTTGTCACTTTCAATGGCAGAAGGTAATAATTGGCGCAAAGTTTGAAAAGCATAGAAAATGCCTTTAGGGGTTTTGGCATCTATATGGATAGAAGATGAAGAAACTGTCAGCTTGTATGATTCCTCATTGGGAAGAGCTGTGTTAAGCCGGCAACAAATCACATTGGAAGAACGGGGAGTGGAAGAGACCTCCAATGAGAACCCGGCAGCCATATCAAACAAATCATTCCAGAAAGATACGGCATTGCGCATTTCCTCGTTATCTACTGACAACGTAATTACAGTTTTGTCATTTACCGTAAAATTTCCTCTTTTTTCGATGCACTTTTGCGGCATCGGGATAATGGATACCGATGCCTGCAAAGTGCCGAATAACAACACTAAAAATGAAAAGGTTAGAATTAATTTCTTCATGGTTTATTTTTTATTTGTTGGATAATTCGGACTATATAAAAGATTTTTATTGCGGATGACCAACTTGCCGTCTTTCACCCACTCTTCCCCTCTTTCCTGCAAATGTCCGGCCATCGCTTTCCGCATCTTTTCCAATGTCTTTCCGGAAGCCTTGGCTTTTGACAAATCATGCAATTCGTATGGGTCTTTTGACAAATCGAACAATTGTTCCTCACCTGTACGGAAAAACCAGATATACTTTATTTTCCCATCCGTCAAAGCACACCAATAATTATCCGCCCAATAAGCGGTGGAATGTTCTATATCAATATATTCACGCCAGGGAGCTTTCCCTTTTTCCAATAAAGGAAGTAAAGACAGACCGTCTATTTCTTCCGGAATCCGGCAGCCGTTCAATGCCAGAAAAGTAGGAAGCAAGTCGCGTAACTCCACCGGAGCCTCTATTTTTTCACCGGGCTTCAGGCTACTTTTCATGTTTTCGGGTAACTTTATAATAAAAGGAATAGCTGCCGAACCTTCATAAGCATACGTTTTACGCCACAAATGATGATCTCCCAACATATCGCCATGATCGGCAACAAAGCATATCAGCGCATTGTCATACATTCCTTTCTTTTTCAGTTCATCCACAATGCGCCCTACCTGCTCATCAATAAAAGTAACCGAAGCGTAATAATACTTACGGGAATTCCGGGCATATTCCACTCCATAGTTTCCTACAGCCGCTTCAGGATTTTTTTCGGGATGAGTATCTATTGCCAGATCTTTACACCAGTCACCTACAACGGGAGCGGGTATTTTTCTGCCCTCATACTTATCCACTATTCGCCGGGGAGGATCATACGGACTATGCGGACGGGCAAAAGACACTTTCAAAAACAAAGGCCGTTCAGAAGAATAACCTTTTATCGCCTCCACCGCCCTGTCTCCTGTCCATACGGTAGGATGCAAGCGCTCGGGCAAAGCATACGCTTTCGCTCCGTGGGCATTCCACTCCACCCCTGTACTGTCGGGATTCAGGCCGAAAGCCTGCGTATTGAACCATTTACGATAATCACTCATAAAATAAGGAGACTCCACACGTCCGCTTTCATCCAGAATAGTCACTTCGAATCCATGCAACACATTCTGCGGATGCCAATGCATCTTTCCTATTCCCAATGTGTGATAGCCCAAGTCTTTCAACATCTGCGGCATTTCATATGGATAATGCTCTGCCACCTGTCCATATCCTAACAAGCCATGATGCCAGGGAGACATACCCGTCAGCATACCCGCACGTGCCGGAGTACTGCTTGGAGCAGCCGTATAGGCATTACAAAACAAATGCCCATCGGCTGCCAAGCGATCCACATTTGGAGAAATCACAGCTTCATTTCCCGCACATCCCAATGCATCCCAACGTTGTTGGTCAGTCATTATCAAGATGATATGCGGTTGCTTTTTTTCCGGTTGTGCAGCCTGTCCGGACATAGCGGACAAACCAAGGCTACCGGCCATACACCATCCTACATAGTTATACTTTTTCATTACTTATCAGTTTTTAGAAAATAAAATGTCCAATTCCGCTACCCCCATGCTCTTTTGACCATCCACTGTTGACAAGGCATGGAAACGGATGTAGCGTCCTTTATGCGTCTGCCGGAAAATTACCTGCTGTTCTACAGGATTGTTCTGAATATTGGCAAACTCTCCACGGGCTGCCTCTTCCCATCGGATTCCATCCAAAGAGATCTCAATCATATATTTTACAACAATTCCATTAGCCCATCGTGCCTGATCAGGCAGATAGCTTATACCGGTCATTTCCTTTGCTGATTGCAAGTCAACCTCAAGCACATCTTTTCCAACCCAAGTTGTATGCTGGTTTTCATCAAAAACAAGCGTACCGGCTTTATCAGGCAAGGTGCTCCAATGAGCCTTACTGCCGGTAAAAGTACGCGTAGCAGTTGTTGACTTTTTCTTTCCGTCCACTGCTATCGCTTTAATAATCCGATCACCGTCTGCCGGAACAGGAGACTGGTAACGAGGGCTTACACCAGGTTGTGGCTCTTTACCATCTGTAGTATAATAGATAGAAGCATCCTTATTGCTGCATACCAACTTCACCTCTCCATTCTTATTTCTGGTAATCACAGGAGCATCCAGCGGAGTTTCCGCTTTAAAGACCTGTATTTCTGCCAGACAAGGTGCCTCCCATGCATCTGTTATCCGTATTCGCAGACGTGAAGCAGTGACTTCGGGAAAACGCAGAATCCGTTTATAACCGATAGTAGTCTGTTCATCCAATTTCTGCCAATTCCCATTATCAAAATATTCTACAACAAACTGCTTTACTCTTTGCCCTTTCTCAATAAACTCTTGCAATAACAAACGGTTGAAAGTTAATTCTTTTCCAAAATCCACTTCCAGTACAGGCGTTTTTGTATCAGCTTCCCAATATGTACCTCGGTTGCCATCCAAAGTATATTTCAACTTCTTACGGTTCTTGCCCGTTACTTTCATTTTCTGATTAACGAGATTCTTCTTTAGTTCAGAGGTATATCGCCGATACCATTCTACCAAACGCAAGGAATCCTGCTCAAGAATCAATCCTTCTTGATTGGGGGTCAGATTAAGCAATAACAAACTGTTACGTCCCACACTCTCATAATAAATGTCAGTCAATTGGGACAATGATTTCAGTTTATGGTCTTCCGAAGCATGATAATACCAACCGGGACGGATGGATACATCAGTTTCTGAAGGAATCCATAACGTACCATCCGCATGTCCGCGCATCCACTGTTTACCATTTGGTATCCCCTTATCATAGAGTTCCGGCTTTCTCACTGTACTCCAATGCTCTTCCAAAGCGTACCCTTCCTCGTTGCCTACCCAGCGGATGTTCTGTGCACTTCCACCATGCACCACACAGTTGGGTTGCAATTCATATACCATTTCTGTCAAAGATTCCCATGGATAGTAATCTGCGGTAATCTTTCGGGTATGTAAGGAATCCGTACTATAATAACCACGTCCCCCGTTGGCGCCGTCAAACCAAAACTCATACAATTCCCCATAATTAGTCAGCAATTCGCGCAACTGATTGCGGAAGTAAGTGATGTATTCCGGTTTTCCATAATCAGGATGGTTACAATCCCAAGGAGAAAGGTACAATCCCACTTTCATCCCATACTCATGGCAAGCATCCACAAATTCGCGTACCAAATCGCCTTTTCCGTTCTTCCATGGAGAATTCTTCACACTGTATTCCGTATAAGCCGACGGCCACAAACAAAACCCGTCATGATGCTTGGCAGTAAGGATCACTCCTTTCAGTCCCGCTTCTTTACAAGTCCGTATCCATTGACGACAGTCTAACTTAGTCGGATTAAAGATGGCAGGGGACTCGTTGCCATATCCCCACTCCATATCCGTATAAGTATTCACGCTAAAATGAACAAATGCCGTTGTTTCCATCTGCTGCCATTGCAATTGTACCGGTGTAGGTACAGGCAAGGTCTGTGCCTTTACCGGAAAGCATAAAACTCCCAGTATGACACTTAATAAGAATGTCTTATTCATTGTCTTTATTTTACAAAGTCTGTATCGTTATATTGGATTTGCAATTTCTTCAACTCCGCCTGCATATCAGCCAATACTTCACTATAAGCAGGATCATTGATTACATTGTGCATCTCGGCAGGGTCTTTTTCCAAGTCATAAAGTTCCCATGCATCAATGTCATTGTAGAAGTGAATCAATTTATAACGGTCTGTACGTACTCCATAGTGACGTTTCACCATGTGTTCGGCAGGATATTCATAAAAATGATAATATAATGATTTATGCCAGCCCGCAGGCTTCTTTCCTTTCAATAAAGGTAACAAAGACTCGCCTTGAATATCTTCGGGTACTTTTACACCTGCCAGTTCCAGGAAAGTAGGTGCATAGTCTATATTCTGTACCATTTCAGTTATATCACCTTTCCTGTCAAATCCTTTCGGCAAACGCATTATCAACGGAGTACGCATGGATTCCTCATACATGAAACGCTTGTCAAACCATCCGTGCTCTCCCATATAAAATCCTTGGTCTGATGTATAGACGACTAATGTATTATCCAGCAACCCGTTTTCTTCCAGATAATTGAGCACACGTCCTACATTATCATCCAGTGATTTGACTGTTTTCATATAGTCGCGCATATAACGTTGGAATTTCCAATTAGCCAAATCCTTTCCTTGCGGATTCTTCTGATAAAAATCATCGATCACAGGACCGTAGAATGCATCCCACGCGGCACGCTGTCTTTCGTCCATACGTCCGATAAAGCTTTCATACAATGATTTCAAACGGGATTCCTTGTCAGGGCGGAGCATCTTCAGATCATATATCATATCCATATCTTTCACAATACTCATCTCCTGAACCGCAGCTGCGGAACGACCCTCATAATCGTCAAAGAAATTATCGGGTAAAGCAAATTCTTTATCTTCGTATAAGGCCAGATTACAGGTATCCGCCATCCAATTACGATGAATAGCCTTATGATGAATAAGCAGACAGAAAGGTTTTTCTTTATCGCGCTTATTTTCCATCCAGTCTATGGCATCATCGGTAATCAGATTAGTGATGTACCCATGTCTCTGAATGGTATCATTGGTTTGTGTGATGAAATCCGGATTATAATAATCACCTTGTCCGGGAACTATCTCCCAATAAGTAAAGCCTGTCGGCAAACTTTCCAAATGCCATTTCCCAATTAATGCAGTCTGATAACCCGCTTTCTGCAATAGTTTCGGAAAAGTTTGCTGCGATGAATCAAATACGCAGGTAGAGTTATCATAGAATTTATTCTCACAACTATGTTTGCCCGTAAGCATACAAGCACGACTAGGGCCACTCAGAGAGTTTGCGACAAAACTGTTTGTAAAACGTACCCCCTCATTGGCTATCCGATCCAAATTGGGTGTATCCATATAACGTTTGTCATAGCAACTCATCATTTGAGCTGTATGATCGTCCGTCATAATATAGACAATATTCAAAGGTTTTTCTGTTACCGGCTCCGTACAGCCGGTCAGAGCGGATATCGCCAATAGTCCGCCATAAATCAATTTGTTTTGATGTTCCATTTAATGGTAATGACTTAAAGTTTAAAAATAAGTTGATCCTTTGTCGCCAAACAAAGGTACTCTCTATTTATATGGCAATCGGGAAAGGAATGTTCCTAAAGAAATAAGATATTTTTTTATAAGGTTTGAAAGTTTATCATCACACTCTTTCATTTGGATAAATCGCATCCGATTTTCTCAAATGGAAGCCGGGGGAATCCATTGATCCGTTGATAAATGAGCGCATCATCCTTAAATCCCTTCAACGGATCAGCAGCATCCACAAACCCTGGATCCGAACCGGTAGCCCAATTGTTATACAATTCCAGCCATTCGCTCTGTCCGTGCACCACATTTCCTATCTTATAAAACAAGTTTTCTTCTATCACATTGCCTTTTGGATAAGAAGTGTCATTGTCCCAATATGCAGCGAGCAAAGGATAGGCCGTACTGTAAGGAGGATTTTTATAATTGACTGTTTGCAAACGCTGATCAATTATCGCACCTTTCTCTATCATGAATTTGCCCCAGCCCTGCATACGCGCATCTATATGAATGGCAACAGGAGAATCTATAAATATATTATGCCGGTAATGATTATTATGTCCCCCACCGATTAGTACCGGCAAAGACCCTGCTTTGTGATAAATATTACCATAAACTTCCGCTCCGCAAGCTCCGTCATCATGATAAGTAGCCGTTACACGATGGCGCGGACTCAATTCATGAAAATAACAATAACGGATAACATTTCCCTGCTCCGAAGGATCACGACCATAATAAACAGCTCCCTGATCATCGACTTCAGAACACACATTCGTTATGTCACACAGTTCTATCACATGGTTATTTCCATGAAACAGGATAGCCATGCTGGGCGCATCATAGATGTCACATTTAGAGATGCGGTTACCCACACCATCCATCCATATTCCGGGACGATAGGATTTCTCAATCCGGTTATAATCATGTATCCGGCAATTCTCCACATAGTTTCCGGCAGGGGTCAATGAGGCTCTGTCTCCTCCTCCCAGACTGATACCTCCGGCACCTACATTATAAATATGACAATCCACGACTCCGTTTTCCGTTCCTCCTTCGCGGTTGAACAGGATGTTCTGATAAACCGTTCCCATCAAATCACCCACGACACGCGAAGCTAGGTTGCCTCCCGACTCGTGCCCTCTTTGGTTACCAGCCTTCAACGTTCCCTTTCCGATGGATACGCCCACTCCGCCCATATTGCGTATAATGCAATTCTTAATTAAAGCACGATGGGTATTCTCCATATAGACACCGATATGCCTGCCATACTCGAAAGTGATGCCTTGTACCTTCACATCTTTGCAATGCTCTATAGCCAGCAAGGGCCCTTCCAATAAAGAAACACTCCAATTTTCCATCTTTCCGGCAAGCGGATATACATACATCTTCCCTCTCCCGGCATCAATCACGTATTCGCCCGGCACATCCAGTTCCTCCAGCAGGTTCAAGGCAAACCATTGACGCCAAGGCGCACCTGTCATAAATCCATATACCGTATGCTGCCCTGTATGAATCATTTTATGTATCGTGTCGATGCTTTCCACACAAATCATGTCATCGGCATAACCGTGCGCAAAGTATCCGCTTATCCACATATTCTCTACCGATTTCCAACTCGAAGGGCGCTCTTCCTGATATCCGAATACAGGGAAAGGAGCCTCTTTCCCTTCCTTAGCCATCCCCGATTCCTGTATTTTTCCAATCATAACCGTAGAGTCATTCGGCCAACGGGCTATTCGCAGAGGCTGGCCATCCGCAAAGATTTCCGTCCATGCCGCCTGGCTGGGCCTTCCGAAACCTGTAGCGTGCAGGGCCACCAGCTCCATCCGGTTTTTCTTGAAGTCAAACTCTCTTATCAGACTTGCGGGCAGAAGCGGATCGCCCAAGCGGAAGTCACTGGGAAAATAACGGATAGGATCCCCTTCCTTCCGTTCCTCCGGAATAATTTTATATGATTTCTCCGGCGCATTCGGATTATGGGGATCCGCATCCTCGCCTATCGTCCAGTTAATTCCGATCTGGCATTGCGGCTCACGGCTTTTGATGGTTCTGTATATGCCTTCTACCGGCCAGCGATAACCGGGTTTCACCCAACTTCCATCAAACCAGAACTCCACTATTTTAGTATATTTTTCCGTGATGTCCATCAGTTCGTCCAATTGCTTCAACATGTATGTATTGTACTTCCTGTCCGACTCCACATTGTCAACATCCGCATTGACTTTCCTGTCCCACAACGAGTAATACAGTCCCAGCTTCATGCCTTGTCTCTTACATTCCCTAGCTACGGCTTCAATCACATTCGTTTTATTTCCCGAACTTGCCACGTCATAATCAGTATATTTACTGTCCCAAAGACAAAAGCCCTCATGATGTTTTGCCACCAAGATGATATACTTCATACCGGCATCTTTCGCTGTCTTCACCCATTGACAGGCGTCAATCTCCGCAGGGGCATAAGTTTCCACCGGAAAAGATCCGTCTGACCATTCCACATCATGGAATGTATTGATACCAAAATGAATGAACATACCATACTTGCGCTTGATCTGATCTTTCTGGTATTTTGAAGGTTTTTCAGAAGGTATTGCAGTTGAGATACCCGGTTGTGCCTGTGCTACTTCCAACGAGCACAAGAATAAAAATAATAATAACAGTTTTTTCATATTGATTTATTTTTAGAATAAGTCTTGCTTTTTATCTCCATTCATCCGATTTATACACACCGATGACAGCATAACCTCATGCCTTATCCCTCACCTTGCGCACGTTGCTTTCAGACCGGAAACAGAATAGAGATTATAGTCCATATCCACTTTGCTTTCAATAACAGCAAAACAAAAAGTCTTTTATTTAATGGCAATTGTGCGGGGGATATTCCTAAATCAAGGAATCTCTTTATTGTGAACTTTCCGCATAATTTAACGAATAAAGTTCGCTTTTTCACGAACTTTCAAGAAAGGACTTCTAATTCTCCTATCCCATGTGGTAATTAAGGGTATCTAGCATTCCACTACCCTATATACATTCCCTTTGACAGTATGCACCCGCCCAACAGAGGCAGAATGCGGCTCAGACTGTAAGCGGTCATGCTCCTTATGACCGAAGGATGAATGGATTTCATACGCCCGAACAACTGGGTGACGGAAAAGGTCAGTACCTTCTGCAGATCATCCTCTACCATAGCGAAGCGGAAGCAGAGGCGGAATACTCCTCTTCGGGTACGTGTTTGTAGAACTTTAGCATAGTGCAGATGGGGGTCGGGCACATCGTTTTCCAGACATGCCACTTCGGTTACCTCGGTCAGTACATTGAAACAGAAGTGGTAGTGGGAGGTGAGAAAGGTGGTCACTTCCTGCATCAAGGAATGCGGCTTAGCCTTCTTCTGCACGTCTTTCAAGTGAGCAGAATTCTCCTCTGCTTTTCTGGCTGAAGCTGTCGAAAGGACTGATTCCACTTTTTTGCCGGGATTTCTCCTGAAAAACTATTCTTGTTATCCTGCAAGTTGCCTTTACCATTTTCAGCAAAGGTAGCGGAACTTGGCACAAGTTATGGCGAATCTTGGTACAGGATACAGTGCATCTTAGTACAAGTTGCGGTAGAACTTGATACACAGTACATACGTATATACAGGCATACGTTACCGTATGTACAGCCCGACACATACATACGTGTAGACTCATACGTCAGTAACGTGACAGGTGACAGGTCACATGTTACTAATGTTACCGGATATGTTGCTTTGGTCGTTTACTTCAAAAGAACCGGTCGTTTTTTTAAAATGTCCTTATGTTTTTGGTAAATGCCAGCACCTTTACTTAAAAGGTCAGCATGTCTTGATGAAAAAGCCGGCATGTTTCATGAACCAGCTTAGCTGGTCCGACGGACAAGCCTATCATGTCCGGCAAACCAGCCAAGTCGGTTCATTACACTATCCTCTCACTATGCAGGTGTTCACTTTTCTCCTTTCATTCTGTCATTTCATTTAAAACACACTAGTTATCAATTGGTTAAAAACTGTAAGATCTCCCCTCATTCCCGTTTCATCTGTAGATTCTCCTCCCTTCACAGGAAGGAGTGAAGATACAGAGTGGAGGAAACTGAAAGGGGATGACGGGAAGTCCTGTCACTGCCGGAACGCCTGTCAGCAGGGCGTTTTCAAAAGTAGATGAAAGGAAGAAAGAAGAATCTATCTGTTCAAAACCAGTCACGTATACTATCAGTCTTTTAGATCAGCAAAACCTTGCAAAGTGGATTGGTCAGCAGGATGAATAGACCCATCTCCGCGAAGAGCAATATTCAACAAATAATTAGCTTTATTTTTCTGTGCATAATCATATTCAGCCTTCACTTTCACTGTAAAGATTCATTTTTCACCTCCACATTGAAAATCATTCCAGCCACTAACCTTTCCCAATCTTCTTTTTCCCAATTGTTTCACCTTCATATTAGGCTTGCCAGAATACACTTCTTTAACCAAAGTTTCCGTACCAACGAGCCGAACAACATACTCTTCACCTGTTTGGGTAGAGAAAGCCAATACACCATTCCCTCCTGTCTTTACGGAAACTTTCCTGCCATCCCTGCATCTCAACACTTCACATTTCTTGTCACCCCAAGGATTCTGTAATCGACAAAGATTCCCTTTTAAACTCTTCACACCTACTTGTGTAACCTCAGCCGAATTATTCCTACTTGCAGAAACGAGAAATGCCCCTCTTGCCAACAAAATAAATGCCATAGGAATAGAATCCCATGCAGCAGGCACAGCAGGGAACACTCTGATTTTCTCCTCGTTGCTTTGGAGCATCATTTCATTTATGCCCGTGCAATAATTGCTCATGGGTTCCATACCGCACTGAAAGAAATCATGTGAGCGTATCATATACGTGTCTTTCAACAGATTGTGCACAGAAGCAAGATCGTAAATATTGTCAGGATAACCGGTCACATTGTGCATCAATCCTTGTGGATACATCTGATGTACATTCACCCCGTTCCATATATACTTCAAGGCCACATCTCCTTCTCCCATTCGAGCGGCTATCTGCGGATAAGGATAATGCGCGTTACACTCGTCATCGTGTTTCAACAGATTCACAACAGCTTTTCCCAAGCGAGTGTCTTTATCATCAATACCAATCAGCCCTGCCGGAAAAGCTACGGCACCACCGTTACCCCAAATCCATGGAGAATAACGCTTTTCCGTATAATACTCCTCGGCAGGAGAGATTACTTCGCCACATTCACCAAACTGCTGATAGCCTCTTTCCCATAAATGATTGAGTACGTGACGCCACTGTTTCACCTCATCTTTGTCTACGTTCAATATTTCCGCCGCACGGATACAATCCTTGAAAAGCCTTTCGATGCAATTGCGGTCACTGATAGGATTCTTCACATAAGCGATAGGGGCCGACTCATACAAAGAAGCTTTCAAAAAATATTCATTTTTTTCTTCATCCCGTTCCAACCTGTCTAAATAAAAATGAGAAGCTTTCTTCATAAACGTATATGCCCTTTCTTTCAAGAATTCCTCGTCTCCCGTAAATTCGTAATAATCCCAAAAGAGAGAAGCTATCTGTGAAGCAGGAGTAAAATTGTTCCTCAGATAGCGTTTGTCCTTTCCCCATTGTACACCGTTGAAATTATGCGCTTCGGTAATGAGCAATGCATCATGCTCCGCTCCATACTCCTTTGCCAGTTTCTCAGCAAACGGTATCATCTTGAAGTAAGTGTCGAGATAAGGTTTCATCAGCCGCCAATCGTTTTGCGCACACAATCCCCAATATTCCTGCTGCTGGTTCCAATGATGCGGTGTCCCCCAATTAAGTACATCACGGTTCCAACGCCAAAGTCCCCCATTAAAAGCCAACGGAAACTCACCTCGCGAACCAGCAGACATCAGATAGCGATGCAAGTAATAGATATTCTCCAAATAATCATCACCCAACTTCACAAACGAATTGGACCAGAAATTGCGATACCACTCATCTTTCTCGCGACGCAACTCATCTACCCCCTTCGCTTCTGCCTCATCAAGTAATTTCTTTGCTGCATTTACCGGATCCTTATCTTCGCGATCAGTCGCTACACTGACCATAATTGTGAACTTACATTTATTTGTCCGCCATTCGGCACGACGCATATTCACCGTTTCCGGTTCCTCGGACGACTCTACCACCCTGCAAGCTACAGCAAAGTGCAGTCCACCATCCGTTTCTTCCAATATCATTTCGCGAGCATCAGCCATTGCACGCATCTTACCAAGCCCCACTGAAGGGTTCTTCGCAAACCAACCTCCATACCATCCGGTAAAGGAACGGCTCCCCAGTCTTTCCAACGAAACCGTAGCTACCGAATGATTTCCCAACATTTTAGGATCAGGTATATTTTCACATTCCACTATCCATACATTACGATCTTGCGCCAACCAAGTACGAATAGTTGTAGCAGAATAACCCGTAACCGCACGATATGTATTCTCGGCATTTGCCAGCGATAACCGCCCCTCAAACTCTTCCAAATGCATCCAACTGAATACCGGTGCACCAAAATCGATCTTCAGACGAGCCGCATGCCTCAACAATGACATTCCGTATTCTTCTGGTTGTGCCCTTGTCCACAAATCATTTTTATTGATTTGCAATTCGATGCCATTGTCATGATTCCACACCATGCCGCCTATATCACCATTACCCATCGGAAAGCCTTCCGCCTCCAGTTGCGTAGGTGAAAAATAAACGATATCATGTTTGGAGAGGTAATCGTCATCTACCTCAAAAGGAGCAGACTGCATTTTCAAATAAGTATAATCTATATTTTTCGCATTTGCCGCTATTCCTCCGGCAAGAAAGAAATACAACATAATCAGTTTTTTCATATTCATGGTATTTACAGAATACAACTGTGCTTATCTAAAATAAAAGATGTTACATACACAAACAGAAAAGACATAAAAGAGAAGGGTTCCTTACACACTCTCTTTTATATCTTCTCCTTAAAAATGATTCTCTTTTTTATATTAATATCCTATAGCTGGTTCATTAGCTATTTTACTCCAACCCGGATTTTGATAAATCGTTGAACTTTCCAAGTCATCAGGATTTGAAGAGGTAAGTGTAAAGTTGATAGCAGAAATAGGCTCTAAGTAATTGGCTGGTATCCAGGTATAACCATCGTATAACAAGTTATTCTTTTTTACAATCTGATTAACACGCAAATAACTGCTGTTTTCTTTGTTGGATACATTAGGTTGCTTATCTGAAGTACCTTCTGGAATCAACAAACTATTACCAGCTTCATCAACATACAATTTTTCCAGTTCGCCACCCCATAAATTAAATCCTTCAACTTGATAATTTTCTACTTGGTCCAAAGCACGCCAACGTTTTAAATCACGCATACGGGTACCTTCACTCATTAGTTCTACGCGTCTTTCACGACGAATATTATATAAGGTGGGGTCTACTAACTGACCGGCAGAATACTTAGCCCAATCATTTTCTTTAGACAAATCGGTAGCAGCAATTGTCATATCGATATTATCAGACACACTTGCACGACTACGAATCTCCTTCCAATACTTTATCGCTTTTGGATCCAAGCTTCCATTTTTTTCATAGCAAGCTTCAATATAATTCAAGTTAGCTTCAACAGATCTGAAAAGAAGACATCCATACGTATTGACTGCACCAGAACCGATTACAACTTGAGCTGGATCATAAGTCAAGAATTTACGAACCGTATAACCTGTCGGGCATCTATCATTGGTCTGCTCCAATATCTTAGGATATTTATATGTCTCATATGGATCAAGCCTTGAACAATCACTAGGAGCACCCATAAATAACTGTAAACGGTCATCTCTGTCTTTTTTAACATTTTCAATCGTCACGTCACCAGCATAGCCAGAATTTGGCGCATAAATAGGCAATCCATTCTTCATTAAACATGCATCTACTAAACTACGAGTATATCCTAAATCCCCTCCTCCTTTGCAAAGATAAGAACTTACACTATGAGTAACACCCTGCACAGAACTGTATGCTCTCCAAAACAAGACTTCATCTATCGGTTCCATATCAACAGCCGAAAACATTTCAAAATAAGGATTCCAGTTATAAGGATTCGAATCCGGATTATATATACCGGTATTTTTTGTCAATGAAATACGATCGGCTACTTGAGCAGAAGCATCCATTGCCTGTTCCAAAAACCAATCTACTTCCTTGTCTATATCAATAGAAAAGCCAGCATTATATTCTTGCTGTGCTCCTGGCCATCCCGGACCACCCGGCACACGGTCTGTACCTTTATGGTATTTCAACCAGGTAGCCTCAAACAAAGCTACACGAGACTTAAACAACAATGCCACATTTTTTGTCAATCTATTCTTACCATTATCGGTAGTCAATGACATCAATTCAATAGCTCTATCTAAATCCTCTATAATAAAACGAGCCACTTTATTACGAGGCTGTCTTTTACTTTCCTCCTTCAACACTTCTGTTTCATCAGGTAATACTTCCGTTACAATAGGAAAATCACCGAGACTTACCAATTTATTGAAATATTGGTAGGCACGCAAAAAATACATTTCTCCAATGTAATGTTTTATCATTACTCCATCGCCTTTTATACTTCCGGCCTCATACTTGGGTAATACTTGTTGGAAGAAATAATTCGCTTTACGGATTTCTGTAAAATCCCATGCTCCTTTATCAGCAGGAGTACGTTTTTCTCCCGGTACCCACAACGCGGTAGAAGCGTCCGTTGCGGCCTGGTCATCCGAATTGTTATCAGTTTTTACTAAAGAGATATCAAAATTAAGATAGGATGGAAATTTATATTGTTGAATAGAATAGGCAGCCAAATCACTTTCTGAATTAAAATAAGCATCCGGGGTTATTTTATCCAACGGTTCACAATCTAGAAAATCATTGCAGGATGTCAATACCACTGAGGTAAATAACATGGCTACAGAAGCTACTGTATTTTTTATGTAAGACATATTGTATTTCTATTTAAAAATTAACATTCAAGCCAAAAGATATCACTTTAGATAATGGATAAGTCTTTCCTGATCCCCAATCTCCGGCAGCTAGTGTTTCAGGATCAAACATACTGGCCAGGCTGGTTCCAGTCCACAAATTATCACCAGACACATATACACGGCATCTATTAATGTGCAATTTATTAATCCATTGTTTAGGTAATGTATAACCAATCTGTAAATTCTTCAAACGGATATAAGACGCATCTTGCAGATAACGAGTTTGTACCTGATGATTCTTGTTGCTGGTAAAGTCCGGTCTCGGATAATACCCGTTCAGATTAGCTCCCATAGGATGGCCCTCAGGACGGAAATAATCAAAATGTTCTTCCATCGCCATTGATTGCCAGATATTATTTACAGCTCCCCAAAAGACAGCACCATTAGTTCCTACAATCGGAGCATAATCTCTTTTACCTACTCCCTGAAAGAAGATAGAAACATCAAATCCTTTATAAGAAGCATCCAAAACCAATCCAAAATTATAACGGGGAGTAGAATTACCAATAATCCTTTGATCGCCCGGATCAGCTAATGTACCTTTACCACCATCTACTTTGCCGTCACCATTTATATCAGCATACATAATATCACCGGCACCCCATTTGTTTCCTAATTGATTTTGGCCACCATTAGGTAAAGATGCCAAATGCTCTTTCATTTCTTCATCTGTTTTTGCAATACCTAATGAAGTATACCCCCAAATTTCTCCACTCATTTTTCCTGCATACCAGTCATTGAAAGCATTTGTAGTATTGGGATATTTCACCACTTTTTGCTGGGCATCAGCCAAATTAAACTTCACTCCATAATCTACTTCTCCTATTCTATCGCGCCATGAAAGTTCTATTTCAAAACCATAAGACTTCATATCAGCATTATTTACTATAGCAGGAGCAATACCCAAAACTAAGGGTAATTGTGGAGCAGGACCTACCATATCGACAGTCTTGCGTACAAAATAGTCAAAAGAACCTGTCAATCTATTAGAGAAAGCACCAAAATCAAAACCTACATTAAAAGAACGCACACGTTCCCATGTCAATAATGTACTAACCAATGAAGGAATATCTGCCGTATTTGTTTTTCCTCCATTCACCAGCCAATTACCGGAATTGCTTTTCACGGGTAAGATTTCATAGAATGGGTACAAATTCGATGTATTTTGATTTCCCAATTCACCCCAAGAGCCTCTCAGTTTAAATTGATTGACAACTGATTCCAGCGGTTTCCAAAAATTTTCTCTGGCCACATTCCAACCTAAAGAAAATGAGGGGAAAAAGTTCCAACGCTGATCTTTCATAAAACGGGAAGTTCCATCATAACGTCCATTTACTTCCAGCAAATATTTCTCCTTATAATTATAATTCAAGCGCCCAAAGAAACCGGCAGTAGCCCAATGGTTATAACCGCCCCCCGCTACGTCCTGCTCAGTAGAAGTATCAATTGTAGGTAAATCTGGTACAATAATGCCATCACGCCAAGCACTTAAAGTCCTCACATTTTGATGCTCGGCATTAAATCCACCCATTACTTTGAAATAATGGTCACCCAACTGGCGAGAGTAATCCGAGAAAAGATTGACTGTATAAAATTCATTCTTTGTTCCTTTTTCAATTACTCTGGACTGACCTGGCTGCGTCGCATTAGTGATAGCTATAGCATAAGGTTCTCCATTGGCGTCATGGGCATAAACAGCTTGTCTGTCAGTATGAGTAAAATTAGTTGTAATACGCATATTACCCTGTAAGTGAATATTCCATCCAGGCAATGGAGTGACATCCAACTGCAATTGTTGGAAGTTCTGATCCAAATCTTCCTTCATTCGTCCTCCTTCTTTTAATGGTATAATCTCGCTGTTATCCGCCCAATATCCTTGTGGGTCAGTAACAAACGCATTAGGCCATTTACGCATTATTTGGTGGAAAAATAATTGATTCAAATAAGAAGGAGCTTCATAATTAGTACGAAACCATTTGGTATTATAAGAGAGACTTATGTTTTTGTTTATTTTCGCATTGATTTTCCCATTTACAGAATAACGATAATAACTTTCGTCAGCATAATTCAACAAGCCTTCCTGATCCATAAAATTGCCGGACAGATAATAAGAAAAACGTTCCGTACCACCACTCAAGCTCAAGCTGTGTTCCTGAGACATGGCATGGTCTTTGAAAAATACATCATACCAATCGGTATTAGCATTTGCCCAGTTGTGTGTATATGTATTTGAAGTTGTAACCGGAATAATTTTTCCTACTTCTCCACGCTGATAAGCCAAAACATTAGCTATTTGCTCATCACTAAAATAAGCTGCCTGTCCACCATTAGTACGTGCATCATTATAATAATGCATGAAGCGATAGGAATCCATCATATCATAATCAGTAAGAGGACTATTAAAACGAATATTAGTATTATAGCTTACTACCGGTTTACCAGTCTTTCCTTGCTTAGTTGTAATCAAAATAACCCCAAACGGAGCGCGAGAACCATAAATAGAAGAAGCCGATGCATCTTTCAATACAGAAATGCTTTCAATATCCAACGGATTAAGCAAGTTCATATTACCCTCTACACCATCTATCAAAATCAATGGAGAGCCAGTGGAGCCTTTACCGATTGTCCCTGCACCACGAATAGATACGGAAGGAGTATTATTCAACTGTCCACCTTTAGCGTCAACCCCAAAGGTCATTCCCGGTACTAATCCCTGTAAAGCCTGAGATACATTTTGTACAGGACGAGATTCTAAAGCCTTTTCCCCTACTTGACTGACAGCACCTGTCAAATTCACTTTTTTCTGTGTTCCATACCCTACTACTACCACTTCATCCAACACTTCTGTATCTTCTTTTAAAGTCACAGTGACAGGGACACCTACTTTTGATTTCACAACAGACTTACTATAACCTATATATGAAATCTCTAAAGTAACTTCCTTATTAGAAACCACCAATTCAAAGTTTCCATCCATATCAGTCACAGTACCGTTTGTAGTCCCTTGTTCCAACACAGTAGCCCCGATCACGCTTTCTCCCATATTGTCCACTACTTTTCCGATTACTTTAAAAGTAATCTGCTGCACAGTCTGTGTATTGTCAGCATTAGTAGTCAAGACAATCTTCTTATCCAAAATGGAATATTTCACATTTGTACCTTTAAATACCTTCTCCAGCACCTTAAAGATATCACCGTTACGGGAAGTGACTGATACACGACGATTTAAATCAATAAGCGTATTATCAAAGAAGAAATCAAATTCTGATTGTTTCTCAATTTCTTTCAAAATTTCCCCTACAGTCTTATTCTGTACCTCCACATTGACTATATTCTGCGCATACGATTCGGATGCATGAGCCAGTCCTAGGGAACAAGCAAAGAAAAGAGTAAATAGTTTCATAGTTCTTGGGACTTTCTTCGAGGAGAGCCATAGACGATTTGGTATCCTCGAAAATTGGATACTACAATTATTTTTCATACTTTTGTAATGACTTAAGTTTTAAAATTAGTTGATTAAGCTTGTCGCCAAACAAGCTTTAATTTGAAAACCGATTTTCCATACGGGAAGATACGCTAATATTTTCCCGTATGTTTTTTGTTACTTTAAGGTGATAGTTCTTTCATATTATATTCAATTTAAGGTTATTTGATTAATAAATCTCTATATGGGTCTTTTTTTGCGACGCATCCTTACCGTCTACATATTTCCAGTGTATATTGGAAGATAATTTAAAGTATTCCAGAATACGCTCCAAACGCTGACTGGTAAAAGTCCCGGTAAAAGCAGCCTTACGTGCAGGATTTTTCTGAATGAACACCACATTATATCGCTTTTCTAAAATCCGTAAAGCATCCTTCAAAGAAGTATTATCAAAAATAATCTTGCCGTCCTTCCATGAAGTTTCCGTTTCACCGGAAGTCTCAAGTAAACGTGCTGTACCTTTTTTTGAATCATACACAACTTTCTGACCGGGGTTTAACACAATCTGTTTTTTGCGGACACCTTCTTGGAAACTGAAGTTGACTTTACCTTTGATTAAAGTAGTAGATACCTCAGGAGACTCTTCGTAAGCCTCTATATTAAAACTGGTTCCTAACACCTCTACCTGTGAACGGTGAACCGTAGACACAATAAAATGTTTCTCCACATCTTTAGTTACTTCAAAATACCCTTCCCCCTTCAACTCAACTTTTCTCTCCTTGCTATTCTTAAAAGAAGAAGGATATCGCAAAGAGGATTCTGAATTCAAAAAAACCACCGTACTATCGGGTAACACTACTGAAGTAGTCATTCCCGGGTTTGTCCTAGCTTCCAACATTTGTACATCTGCATCCTTTCCACCATAATGTTCTACCAAAAAAGTAGCAAGCAGTGGGAGAAATAACACGGCAGCAACACGCTGTGCCCACTCCCACCAAGCCACCTTCCTTCTTTCAGTCTTTTTACCTTTTACCTTAACTAAAGCCTTTTCTGTATTTACATTATTAATTACATGAACGGTATCAGCCGCTAAATAAAGTATTTCCATCTGCTTTACTATCCGGCGATTTTCTTCAGACTCCTTCATCCAATCTTTTACCAGTCGCTGCTCTTCTACCGTTGCAATACCCTCACAATAACGGGGAAGTAACAATTCTATATTCGTTTCATTATACTCCATACGTATGTTTTTAAGTCCTTCTACTTATATGGCAAGCGAGAAAAACACATTCCTAAACAAATATGCATTTATTTTCAAAAATATATTTTCATAGAGAAACTTTTTCAGGATTTTCACGAGTTACATACCGTACAACTACTTCAGGAGCCTCTCCCACTTCTAGTTCACAAGAAAAAGATAGTTCTTCTCATCCACCTTTTGCAAATGCCATTCGAACTGCAGATCTTTCAAACGCTGTTTTTGTTTTTCGGTGAAAACTTAAGCCTCATGTAGTATATCCTAATGTTTGATAGCTTGTAGCAATCGGTCTATTTGCCCATACCGATTTAAGATAGTGGTATTAATCATAACCGGCATCAAAACCTGCCGCCTCGGACAAAGCCCCTCCACATCCTCCAAAGTAGAACATTCAAATTCCCGGTCGACCAATCGAATAAGAAACCATCCAAACATACGTGGAAAAAGATTCCTTTGAAAAAAATTTTGGTTCTTAATTTTATTAGCCATTTGTTCCGTACGCATAACTTCTCCCCAAGGCTCACCTCAATTCATTCTTGTGTGAATACGCCATAAATTATGATTCAAACGACTGGCGTCATTTATTAATTATAATTAAACTGAGTATAACAACGGGGCGCAAAGCGGGAAATAGCGTATTCGTCATGCCCGGTATAGGAACATCCCTCCAATCTATCAAAAGAAATCTGACTTAAGCCGATCCTATTCATCAAATCGGCAATCCGGTCTGCCAATGTATCTTGTAAAGCTAAATCCCGGAAAAATACCTTATAGACATGATCAGATAATTTATATAAAGGAGTTTTTGAAGAATGATCTGACGCTTTTGTCATGAAAGCTCCCCTTTTGCAATCCTTCAATAAAAAGAAGTCAGTTTCTTTTTCCATCTTGTTATATATAATAAGTTTATTGTCTATCTGAAGAGTATTCAATGATAGAGGAATTTCAAACAAATCACTTTTCTGAATGCGGATATCTGTCTGGCTTTCGGTGATATCTTCTTTTAAACTCCGAAACACAGCTTAACTATCCTTGGGAAAGTTGTCCACCACTAAGCAATGATTGGGGATGGACACCTAATGCTCCCTTTAAATCACCACAAAAAATTATTAATATTTTAATAGGAATCATTGCCAAAGGAGGTTGTTTATTATTAGGAGTAGGTCTGACGCCATCAAAGACGAAGTAATAAAACGTTTACATGAAACGGAAAAGCCATTTATGCCACTCGTACAACTCCTATATATAACAATGAGAATATATGGTTCACTGCAGACAAAAACGGAAAAACTTTATATGCTATTTACGCTTTATCAGAAGGAGAGGAACTTCCAGAAACAATAAATGGGCCGGCAATATTCCTAACGGTAAAATGATTCCACTACAAGGCAATAAAAATATAAAATATACCAAAGACAAAGGTATTCTTACCCCGTAACCTCAAAAACGAACCGATAGTATTATGCTTCAAAGTAAAAAATAATTAAATATATTTCCTATGTGCCCTTTGGGCATACATAATACCCAAGGGCACACTACAAACGACTTTAATCAAGACTTCCTCTAAAATAGTATTCCATAGAATAGAATTACTGAAATACAATATATTTTTTAGTTTTAAAAGATTATATTTGCACACAAACCAACCTTTAAATAATGAAAACGGAGTATAACTATGAAGACCAATCCCTATTATTAGCCATCAAAAATGGCAATGAGAAAGCATTTGATACACTTTTTAGGAAATACTATCCCATGTTATGTGCATACGGAAACAAATTCGTAGAATTAGAAGATGCAGAAGAATGTGTACAAGATGCCATGCTGTGGCTTTGGGAAAATAAAGATATGCTAGTCATTCAGTCTTCATTAAGTAATTATTTATTTTCTATTGTACATCATCGTGCTATAAACCGTATCAAACAGCAAGAAGTAAAAAGCCGGGTCGAAAACTATTTTTATGAAGAGATGCAATCCCTAATAGATGACACTAATTTTTATCTTATAGAAGAACTGACTATACGTATCCAAGAAGCAGTAGAAACACTTCCTGAATCCTATAAAGAAGCTTTCGTAATGCATCGCTTTAAAAATATGAGTTATAAAGAAATAGCAGAAATTTTAGGAGTATCACCTAAAACCATAGACTACCGCATTCAACAGGCACTAAAACAATTACGTATTGAATTAAAAGATTATTTACCCTTTTTATTGCCTCTATTGATAAAACACGTCTGAACATATACACATTCATTCTTCTCCACCAAATAATTCTAATAATAATTTCTAAAACATAATTAGGAGTCCCATACAAATCGAGACTCCTAATAAAGTTATACAAAAGACATACTAATAAAAGTATTTCATCATTCTACCGACGGCACCTCCAAGATACTACCATAACGATGATATTCAAATGAAATACTTTGCTCTTTGATGTAATGAATCAATTCCACACGTCCATCTTTCACCGGTTTAGCTGTAGCAATATACTTATCAATACGTGCAGCTTCCTCATACATTTCCATCGGAATATCCGCCCCACAAGTACGGATACGCTCATAGTTCTTCATTGATTTCAGGAATCCGGCCAACGCTTCTTCTTTTAAAGGACATCCCAAGGAAGCCAATGCAGCTGTACGATCATCACCGGGCTCAAAACTAATGCTCAATGGAGTATGACAAATTCTGGCAGCCAAAGCAATCATCTTTGCATCTTCATTGTTATCTCCCGGGAAAAGACGCAAAACCATATTCTTTAAAGGCAGATAGCGGAATGCATTTTGTTCGCCATACAGATTATTGACATCACGCGCATGCGCAAATTCCTGCTCGTATGCCTTCACATAACTTTGTGTATAGTCAGTGGTACTGCCTAGTTTATCTGTAATCTTTACAAAACAAGCACAATAGTTAGGACCACCCGCTTTCACACCGCCACCAAAAGCTGACAATTTCATTCCACCGAACGGCTGACGATTTACAATGGCCCCCGTTATACCACGATTGATGTAAAGATTACCTGCCATAATTGAATCTTTCCATAATTTCTGTTCACCTTCATCCAGACTCTGTAAGCCTGAAGTCAAACCATAATCCAAACTGTTTACCCAATTGATGCCTTGCTGCAAATTTTCAATACAAACCACACTCAGCATCGGACCGAATAATTCGGTTCTGAATGAATAGTTACCGGGACGTACCCCCCACTTCACTGTAGGAGCCAATACATATTTATGCTTATCAAGAAAACGAGGTGGAACCAGCCAGGACTCCCCTTTTTCCAATTCCAAAGCTTTCAATAATTTATCATTCTTATTGGTAATCATCGGACCTACCACATTCCCTGGATTCCATACACTACCCACCTTCATACTAGTTGCGGCATCTTTTAACTTATCCTGAAAGTTCTTGTCCTCATAAACTGAGCGTTCTACCAGCAATAAAGAACATGCGGAACATTTTTGGCCGGCATTGCCAAAAGCAGAAGCCACAATATTCATAATAGCATGGTCACGGTCACCGGAAGCCGTCAAGATAATTGCATTCTTACCACCGGTTTCTGCCGACAATGGAGTAGCCGGATTACTGCGTGCAATATTTTGAGCAGTATCTGTCCCTCCTGTCAGAATAATATGTTTGACAGCCGGAGCCGTAGTTAATACCTTTAATGCCTCACGGTCTGTAATGATAACCTGCAAAGCCTCTTTAGGCACACCTGCATCCCAAAATGCCTTGGCAAACAACCATGCCACAGGGGCAGCAACAGTCGCCGGTTTCAAAATTACAGTATTTCCTCCTGCTAGTCCTGCCACAATACCACCAATAGGTATAGCACACGGGAAGTTCCACGGAGAAATAACCAAAATAGTCCCTTTAGGAGCAATGTCCACATCCGGTAGTTCTGCAAACTGCTTCATGCTAGTGCTATAAAAACGAGCATAATCGATACCCTCCGACACCTCCACATCCCCTTCCACTACTGTCTTCCCTGTCACGGCACACATACAACCTATCAAATCACCACGCATCTCACCCAGTCTGTTGGCAGCTTCATACATTATTTTATGCCGTTCCTGCAATGTAGTCTTTCTCCATCCGGCAGGATCTTTTTCGGCTATATCCAAAATTTTCATCACCTGTCCGGCATCAGCTTGTGACATTTCGCATACACAAACTTCATCATCCTGGCAACGGTCCATATATTTATGGCGTTTCTCACAAACCACCGTTTCAGCTCCTATCTGCAAAGGAATAATTTCAGGTGAATCCGTCGGCGACTTCTTCCACTTCGCAAAAATGTTCCGAACCCATTCCTGGTTCTGAGCCAAATCAAAATCAGTATCAGGTTCATTCTTCATTACATCAGCTGGTGGAACGGGAGTATAACGATGCAAGCGGTTTTGTGTACGGGCAGGAGTATGTGTAATAACATCTTTCATCTTATAAGCTTCCTCAAACTGGTTCTGTAAGAAACGCCAAGTATCCGTACCCGGTTTCAAATTGAACGAATGGGTCAGGAAGTTGTCCGGAGCCGTATTTTCATCCATACGACGGACCAAGTAAGATACTGCATTCAGGAAATGCTCATCTTTTACCACCGGCGCATATAGAATCACATGATTTCCCAATTGGGATTGAGCGCGCCATACATGGTCAGCCATACCTTCCAGCATCTCAAAAGTCATGTACTCCGCGCTTCCCAGCTTCTGACTCAACAGATAGGCGTATGCAATAGTGAACAAATTATGAGAAGCAACCCCCACATGCAACGCCTTTGCGTTTTCGGGTAATAAAGCACGTTCCAGAATATGCAAATAATTGGCATCCACTTCAGTTTTCGATGTCCTTACAGGATTAGGCCAGCCACGAAGGGAAGAAATAACCGTTTCCATTTCCAAATTACAGCCTTTCACCAGTCGCATCTTTAATGGTGCACCCCCATCAGCCACACGCGCTTTGGCAAATTCTAACAATTCAGTCTGAAATTCGTATGCATCGGGAAGATAAGCCTGCACAACGATGCCTGCCGAATAGTTTTTGAACTCCGGTCTGCTCAACACTTCTTTAAACAAACGTAATGTAAAGTGAGCGTCCTTATACTCCTCCATATCCAGATTGACAAACTTGGAGCGTTTTACACCGTTCTCATCCACGTAAGGAAAGTCAATTGCTTTCTGATATAGTGCACACATACGTTTCACCAGCTCCGGAAAGCTTTCTTCATAATTCAGCGCATGAGTCTGCGCGTAGATACCCGATATTTTCACAGAAATATAATTGATATCAGGAGCTTCCAAGGCTTCCAGATAGTGGAAATAACGATGATCCGCTTCTCCGTTTCCTAAAACGACCTCGCCTAGCAAATTCACGTTCTGACCAATCTTTTGTTTGAAACGGGTAGCCAGATGGTCTGTCAATTTAGGACGCGCTTCGTTCAGAATTACTTTAGAAGTATCCATACGAAGACGCTTCTTTATGATTGGTATGGCTATGAAATCAAAATGATGACCAAAAGCCTGGTACATCTTAAAAAGGAAAGCATCACGCTTATTCAGGAACTCGGGTACACCATAACGGTCTATCAGCTTCTTGATACGTTCTGCCAATTTCTTACGATCACGAATTTGAGAAGATTCGTCCAGCATCTTCACCAAGAACTTTTTGTCCTGTGGCCGTTGTACCATAACGGCATATTTATGCTGTTCTTTACGTTCTTCACTAGTGATAGTTTGTTCACACGTGTTATAAAGCTTCAGTACCCATTCTTGTACTTCGGCGATAGTCGGTCTGTTGTCCATAGTAAATTCATGTTAATGTGTAAGAATTAAGGATTATAAAAATCACAGGTAAACAACAAAAAACATGAGAGTCGTAGGACTGAACATAACGGCACGATACCGGTGCAAGGTCTGGAGAGCTTGCTGTGAAAACCGGTCAAATATAAGTTCTCTGCCCATAAGATGATTTCCTTAGAAAATGTAATTGTTCACATGCAAATATACACTAATTCTTTTATTATCAAAGGAAAAAACAAGAAATTATAAGAATCCATTTAATTTTCATCAATATTATCATCAGTTTCACCGAACTTTAATTGATTTCTTTCAGTAAGACAGGTTCTAATCCGGACATTAAATATCCAATTCAAAGAAAGTAGGCTGATTGGGAGTCTCGCTATAGCCTTCCAACAGATATAAATCTGTACAAGCCACATGGATAGTGAATAAATAATTAACAGTATGTGGATAATATCCTTCGGGTGGAGCGATGCAATATAACTTACCTACCGTTTCCTGCGCCCAAGAATAAGACTTTTCTTTAAAATCGGCTATAAATGCCGCTTTTCTGAAACGGTCCGAGATTTCACGTAAATAAAACTCACCTATATGATAAGCATTAACCAGATTAGGCTCATGGTGTGCAAATAACCAAAAATTATCATGCAAACGAATACCTATCAGAGATCCTATGCTAGAATGAATGCTATATAAAACAGATTCTCCGCTATACAAACCGTCACGGCATATAAATGCCACTCTCTCCAAGCAATAGAATACGTCATAGGAACTATTTTTATCTTTCCAATAGTATAACCCGTTCTGTACCTGCAACGCATGCGCCGGAACCGTCCATTGTCCGCAATCCAACAGGCACAATACATCACAGCCTCTTATCAACTTACGACAATCAGCCACACATTTATCCTGTGAATTCCAAACAATAATTTTCATCACTCAGGCTAGTTTTATCCATTCATTTTTATGGTACAAACATAAAAAGAGACGTGGGACCTGCTTAATATTTTATCTGCCTTAGAGGTATCCCCATACCAGCTGCACAAATAATAACAACAGTGTCCCACGTCTTTATGAATATACTAATCCTGTAAAGGAGTATAAACACAAGACGTGAGCGCTTGTTGTATTACACTTGTGCAGCTTTGAAAATTGGGGATTTTCTAAGACAAGGTAATATTTTAAACGCTCTTAATTATATATGTCCCTTCTTGTTTTCAAATGAATATTCATCTGTTTTCAAGAATTGGTACAAAGTTAAAAAAAGAGTTCTGATTAAAGTGAAATTAATCTATTTTTTTAAATAAATAATAACCCGGATAAACATCTGAAAGAGTTATTCCCCCATTACAGTAGCCACAATCTTGCGACCGCCTCCATGGTTGCGGAACTCACAAAGATAAATTCCCTGCCAAATACCCATATTCAGTCGACCATCTGTAATAGGAATAGTAAGACTAGCCCCTATAATGGTTGACTTTGCATGGGCAGGCATATCATCCCAACCTTCCAAAGTATGTTCGTAATAAGGTTCGCGTTCCTTTATCAAGTGATTAAAAATAGATTCCATATCCGTACGAACATCCGGATCAGCATTTTCATTGATACTTAATGCCGCACTGGTATGTTTGATGAACAAATAAAGCAAACCTATTTGGGGAAGTGGAGGCAAATTGCGCACCACTTCATCAGTAATCAGGTGAAATCCCCTAGTACGGGGACGAAGCGTAAATTCTGTCTGAGATACCATAACTATTATCAACCTTTATGCATCCATATAGATGCCACTTTACGACGTACTGCTATTATATTAAACAAAGATACACCCACAAAAAGCAAAATACCTATAACCATGGCTGGTCCCAGATTTCCTTCTTCCAACTGTGGAAATAACTTTTCTATCATATCCATATAGCTATTCCGCACATAGATCACAATTCCCACCGATAAAAACAACACTACCGCATTGAGGCCCAATGTCAGCATTTGATAGGGAAGCGCCACCTTAGCCGGACTGTAACCTATCAATAACAGATTCTCCAACTTAGACGTATTCTTTTGCAGTAACAAGTAAATACTGAGCATCAAAATATAGAAAGAGAGTACACTGATAAGCAAACCTACAGAAAGCACAATTCCTACAATCACTTTCAAGAACCAGGTAGTCTTTCCCGCATCCAACTTGTCATCTTCTGTATCATATCCCTTGTCTTTAAAGAACTTGGCAATACGGTCGTCCGTAGGATTGTTCACTTCTACAATCAGTCGTGACGGTTCGCTTTTCTGCCCCGGAGCAAACTCATTGTTAGCCCACGCCATAAATGTTTCCGGAACAAGAATCGTATTCAGGCGATTGGAGAAACCTGCTATTTTTCCTTTAAAGTTTTCCGTATGCCCTGCACCAGTAATACGTATATCCAAATTAACCATACCCATCACCCCTTCCGACAATTGCGGCAGGCTCCGGCTTTGTGCAAAACCAAAGTTATACAGATTCAGATAATTACGGGGAATAATAATAGGAACAACCCGTTCATTTTCATCAAACTCCCATTTATCCAAGTTCACATCCACATACTCATCGGGTACAGACTCAAAGAACATGGCTGTAGACATGTGCAACCCCACGTTCTCCATTCCCATTCCTGCCGACACTTTAAATTGGGAAGGCATAAAAGCCCCTACTCCTTTGGTAAACGGCTGTTCGCTGATTTCAGCAATGTCTTGTTCGGAAAAAGTCTTGCTTTTTCCGACAAAGGAGCCCAATGTACTCACCTTTTTGCTTACTATCACATAGTCTTTCTTCATAAAACTGTCACCTTCCGTAAAAACAGGCAACACATCTTTATAAAACTGGGCACTCAGCAACACAATGACCATGCCACACAGATTGGCAAAGAAAAAACCCGCCAATTGTGGGAAACTGATATGCTGACGTAATAATTTCCAAACCAACCTCATAGTTTCAACGTTTTTGTGTAGTTCAATTCCAAATGCTTGCCGATAGAGGTCACAATGATACCTGCCCCCTGTCTATCCGCTTCCTCCACCAATATCCGGGACATAATCCGTCCGTTTTCTTCATCCAAATGGCTGATAGGTTCATCTAGAAAGATAAAATCGAAAGGTTGACAAAGTGCGCGGACTAACGCCACACGCTGCTGTTGCCCGAAAGACATTTTAGCTACCGGTGTATCCCATTTATCGGCAATACCAAACTGTTCAAACCAAGCCTTGATTTCTTTTTTAGATTTAAATCCGGTCAACGAATTCTTCAACTGCACATTCTCCCACGCTGTCAGCTCCGTGAACAAACGCAATTCCTGAAACAACATGCTGATGGAACGTTTACGAATCTCCACCCAGTCATGCACCGAAAGACTACGGATGTTTTTCTCGCCAAAACAAATGATACCTTGATAGTCGTTACGATATCCGTATATGTAGCTGCAAAGCGATGATTTCCCAGTGCCGGATGCTGCTTCCACCAAATAGGCTTCCCCACGTTGCAGAGTCAACAACTGATGCCAGACATCGGATATAATAGAATCCCTCCCTGCAAAAACAGCAGGAAGGGTCCGTTGTAATTCTATAGTATTCATAAGTTCTCTAATCCACGTACGATCAACTGTAGCACGTTGACTTCTTTATCTTTCATAACAATATTCATTTGACCGCTTCTCCAATCGGGAGCCATCACATCTATATAGTCGCAAGGCCCCAGAATAGCATTAAACACAGCAGCATCTCCACCCAGCATACGACTTAACCGGGGATTCTCCTGAACGTCCTTCACCAACTGCGCCGCATTGAACGCCATAAAGAAACGGTTTTTCACCACCTCTCCGGCCCAAGGAGTATTCTGCAAAGAAACTCCGTAACGACGGCCTGCCTCATCTGCCAGTCTTTCATTGTTCGAGATATAAAACAGATTATCTTTCACACCAAACCAAATGCTCTGCCGATACATACGGAACTCATATTGGTCTTTGCCCGTAGAGTTCAATTGCATCTGCCCACCGGTCATAGCCAACAAAGGTCTCAGATCTTCGAAGGACTGCAAGAAGTCTTTATTCGTTACATCAGCATAAATCAGCAATTCATTATTTGACAAGGAACTATAGCCTACAGCAACATCCCCATGAATAGAAGAGAATATACCTTCAATATCTATTGGCAACATCGGATTATCCAACGCTTGCTTGATGGTAGGATTTTCGCAAAGTAAATCATAAATTCCTTTTCCATCGATATTACCACCTGCCCAAACCAACGTATTAGCAGGGAAATACTCCAAATAAGCTCCTTTGATGAGTGAGGAAACAGCCGACTGCTTTTCATACATAGCAATCAAATCCTTATTTTCAATCAAAGTCTCCATGTCCACTACAATTTTACCTTTTTCAAAAGTAGCGGAAACCAGATATTTGATATCTTCCAATTTCAAATCGGCAGGCATTCCCATTCGCATCTGCATGGTAATATCATTAGGAATAAATGACATATTCATCACAGTGACAATTTCACCCTTCGACGAGGCCAACTTACCAAAGTCTGTGGTCTTTACATAGCTGTTTTCAGCATCCTGGCGCATCAAAGAAAGCAAACTTCCTTTCAAGCTGAGAGCATCTCCTTTATTACTTCCCATCAACAGGAAAGTGCCCTTATTAAAAGCGCACAGCGCCGTACCCATCTGTGTCCATGTACATCCGCTTTCGTTTTTCAATTCCGTACATATCTGCTCCTCCTTCAACGCCTCCAGCAAATCTTCCACTTTACCTTCATCATCTACTTTTGCCAATAAAGCAAAAGCATTAGAATGAGGAGTAATGAACATATATACTTTATCAGTAAAAGACAAGCCGGATTCAGACGGGCTTTTAATAATCTTCTCGGCAGTTTTATAGGCCTCTCCTTCCAGACCGCTTTTTAATGCGTCCGTCAGTTTGGCTACCACCTTTTCTCCCCCTTTACCGTTTATGCCACTCTTCTCTGCCATTGTTTTGAAATCGAATGACATGACCATTGCCGCATCCTTAGGAATAGCATTGGCATATTCACTTTTAGACGAACAGGAAGCCATAAGCAGCATGATCGCCACCAATGCAAATCCCCAAATACCTTTTCTCATATTCTTATTTTTGGTTTAATAAATTCAGTGTATGACAGGCTACCAATGCGGCTGTTTCCGTGCGAAGACGGGACTTTCCCAAACTAACAGGCTGAAAACCTGCCGCTATAGCCTTAGCCACTTCTTCCTCGCTAAAATCCCCTTCCGGACCTATCATCACCAAAGCATCTTTTCCGGAACGCAATATATCTTTCAACAAAAGTTTTTCCCCTTCATAGCAATGGGCGATGAACTTCTGCCCTTTAAAATCCCGTGAAACAAACTTATTAAAGTCCGTCATTTCATTCAGTACCGGCATAGTCGCCTTTAACGATTGTTTCACTGCCGATACCAGAATTTTTTCAATACGTTCTTTCTTGATTACTTTCCGCTCGGAATAACGGCAGTTCAAGAAAGACAGTTCATCAAAGCCTATTTCAGTCGCTTTCTCTGTAAACCATTCAGTACGATCCATATTTTTAGTGGGAGCCATGGCAATATGCAACCACCCGTTCCACCCTTTTTCCTGCGGAATCGTTTCCGTTACCTTCACTTGGCAACGTTTACCGCTTGCAGCACTGATTACAGCCTTGTAAAAACAACCTTTTCCATCAGTCAACATTATCTCATCGCCTATGGAAAGACGCAAAACCCGTAAACAATGTCCTGCTTCCTCTTCTGGAAGTTCAAGGTTACTCGCTATATCAGGGGTATAAAAAACATGCATAGTTCTTCTTGTTTTTCAATTTATATATCAAACTATCGTATTCTCCTCCTCTTGTTCCCGTCGTTTTATCTCATCACGCAAACGGGATGCCTGCTCATAATTCTCTTCTTCTATAGCCTTTGACAATGCTTCTTTCAGCATCACCACATCAACTGTATTTACATTGACAGAAAATGCCGTATTCCCAACTTCATGCAACTGTTCACTTTCCATGATCTCATTAGTAGTATAAACAGGACATCCGCAACGCATAGCCAACGCAATCGCATCGGAAGTACGTGAGTCTATTTTAAATACCTCACCCTCCTTTTCCAAAAACAGATAGGAATAATAGACTCCATCCTTTACCTTATATATCAACACTTTCTTTAAAGCAGCCCCCAACTCTTTGGTCACTGTCAGAAAAAGATCGTGCGTCAATGGTCTGGGCATCTTATATTCCATCATTACCACCTTAATAGCCTGCGCCTCCAACGAACCGATAATAATAGGCAGCTTACGGTTACCATTCACTTCTTCCAACACCAGCGCATATGCATCCGCCGGCTGCAATGTAGAGGACATATCATGTACCTTCAATTCTATTTCATCCATAATTTTAACTTCCCTTCTACCACTCCTGTTTACATCGGATATGGTCAAAAATAATTTATTAAACTTGCCTGGGATTATGCTTATACTTGAATATGACAGCAAACAATACCGCAACCACCAAGGCATATCCTGCAAAAACAAACCATGTCATACTCCATCCCTCCATCTGCGGAGCAGTGCTGTTCATATCAACAAAACGATTTACCACAGCTTGAGCTCCCAACGTTCCCACTGTAGCGCCAATACCATTTGTCATAATCACGAACAATCCCTGAGCACTGGAACGAATGGATAAATCAGTCTCATTGTTAACAAACAACGAACCTGAAATGTTGAAGAAGTCGAAAGCCACACCATACACAATCATGGACAGTACAAACATCCAGACACCCGGCCCTGGATTCCCCAGTCCGAACAATCCGAAACGAAGTACCCATGCCAACATGGCTATCAGCATAACGCGCTTGATTCCGAAATGCTTTAATACAAAAGGTATTAATAAAATACACAACGTTTCCGACACCTGAGACAAAGATATCAATGCGTTAGCATGATTCACTCCAAACGTATCAGCATACTCTGGAACTCCCCTGAAACTGCTGAGAAACGGATTGGCAAAACCGTTGGTTATCTGTAAAGAAACCCCCAACAACATAGAAAATATAAAGAAAACAGCCATCTTTTTCTGTTTGAACAGTGTAAACGCCCGCAATCCCATAGCATCTACCAGCGATTTCTGTTCTCCACCACGACTTACAGGACACTCGGGCAAAGTAAGCGCATAAATGGCCAGTATCACTCCAAAGCAAGCACAAGAAAAGAACTGCATATAATTATTTTGGAATCCCAAGATATCCGTCAGCAACATAGAACAGATGAAACCAATCGTTCCAAAAATACGGATAGGAGGAAAAGCGATGACAGGATCCAGTTTTACTTTATCCAGTGCGGTATAGGCTACCGAATTTGTCAATGCCAATGTTGGCATATAAAAAGCTACACTAAAAGAATAAAATGTAAATAAAGTACTGAAATTAACCGCTTCACCATCCACGTAGCCATACCACCCGGCAGCCACCATAAACACGGCAGCCATAAAATGACAGAAGCCATATAATTTTTGAGCAGGCACCCATCTGTCGGCAATAATTCCCATTACAGCAGGCATAAACAAGGAAACAATCCCCTGCATGGCGTAAAACAGGCCTATCCTAGCACCCAAGCCAATATTAAACAAATATGTCCCCATGGAAGTAAGATAAGCCCCCCATACGGCAAATTGTAAGAAGTTCATGACTATCAGTCTGAGTTTCATTCCGGTAATTTCGTTTTTCATCTTTCTTCTTTAATGTGTGTTTTTTATATTACTTGCAAAGATATAAAACAATTCGATTTTTCATGGAGATTCATCTTAAAAAACAAAGCCTCTCCGGTGGTTTCACAACTTCCGGAAAGGCAAGACAATTAAAAAGTTTTTATAATCTAACTAAAAGAGAGTGTTTTATTATCTGGTGTTCGTGAAAAATAATGCCATTATCTATTCAGCTATGGCATAAGCATCCAGTCCTTTCAATGACTGGCGGATAGTTTTCTGCATCTTCTCCATCTCTTCCCGGCTCATTTGGCGCACCTCTATACCGGAATCTCTTAGATTATTCCCCAATTCAGCCATCTGCTCATTGAACGAATCCCAATATTCCGAATCAAGGACAGCAGAATACACTTCTTTCCCATCCTTCATCGGACTGATAATAACGGTCATGCTTACATTTCCGTTTTCATTGACATTAAGGGTGTAAGTACGTTTCTCATTATCCATCTTATAAATGAATGTAAAATTCGCTTTCTGCGCCTTGCCCCTTCCCTTCGGCATATCCTTAATGGCAGTTTCTGCATATTCCTCATCCTTCTCGAAAGCCTCAATCAACCTTGCGCCTATTTTCTCATCCTTTAACGAAAAACTTTTCACCACCTTTACCACTTTGCGGGTTTTAGAGTCACGTTTCGTTACAGAGTTGATAGCCACATCATCCCGCTTTTCCAATTCTGCCGCCATTTTATCAATATTCTTCTGGGCCATAACCTTGCCTGTTCCACCACACAGCAGCAAAACAGCCGCCAATGCACTTCCTAAAATAAACCTTGTTTTCATATCTTATTTTTTATGTTTTTTATTCGCTTACCAATAATTCCTTTTCTTCTATCTCTTTCTCGGAACGATGAATTTCTTCCACACGTTCCTGGGCCAGTTTCTCCACCCGTTCCGCCTTTTCCAATGTTTCAATAATACAAGGCATAATCTGTTTCACATCCGAAATGCGCTTGCCTCCCACTTCCACATAACTACCTTCGTAGCACGACCACTCACCACTTCCGTCTGCTTGGTTTTCCGAATAGAAAATAAAACCTAACCCCAGCGCAATGACCATCATTGCCGCTATACCGGCACTCCAGACAGCTATTGGAATACGCTGATAAAAGCTTTCTTTTCCAACCACCGGTACCTTTTCTGATTTCTTTCCTCCAGCAACCTCCTTCTGTCCATCTGGCTGCAACATACCCGGTTCTCCCTGCATACCTCCCTCATACCAGGCAAACATCGGAGCATATCCCATCAGATGAGAAGGTACATCCCCTGTATGGAAGAAACGATAAATAGCCTGCTCCTCGGCATTCGTAGTTTCCCCTTCCAAGAAACGGTTAATGTATTCTTCTATATTCCTCTTATCTAATTCCATACCTTACTGTGTATCATAAATTGTTCTTTTACTCTTTTTCTAGCTCTCGACAAATTGGTTCGTACCGCCACCGGCGTACTTCCTGTGAGACGGGCTATCTCCTCTACTTCGAAACCTTCCAAGTGCTTCATGCGGAGAATAGACTGTTGCAAGTCAGGTAAAGTACCTATTACTTCCAGTATCTCCTGCATATTCTCTTCCTCTACCAGTTTCATTTCAGGGTTTTCACCTCCACCAATGCTGATGCCTTGCTCCAAATCGACTTTCTCTATTCGAATACCTCGCAAACGATTAATACACAAATGCTTGGTTATAACAATAGCCAGTGCATCCACGCTACGATATTGGTCCAGACGGTCGCGAAGAAACCAAAGTTTCAACAGTACATCTTGTACTGCATCTTCTGCCTCATCGGAGTCTTCCAGATAACGGATAGCCATTCTTAACAAAGCCGGCCGCATTCGTTTTGCCTCTATTTCAAATCTATTTTGTTCCATGTTCACTAGTATGACACATAGAGGTAGGGAAACGTTACATCAAAATGAAAAATAATTTGCTAATCTGTCAATTTGCTAATATACCAATAACCGTGTGGGCATATATAGCACCCCTAATTAGCACATCAGCAAATTGACAGATTAGCAAATTATTCAAACTTATAAACCGTATGACTATGAAAAACCTCTCCCGGCCGGAGTACAGTACTGGGGAATTCAGGCTGATTGGGGCTATCTTGAAAATGCATCGTTTCGAAACATACCGCCGAACGGAAAGGATAAGCTATCCCCCTTTTACCAGTCATTTTTCCTTTCAGTCCATTACCGGTATAGATTTGTATTCCCGGTTCGGTGGTGAAGATCTCCATCTTACGCCCGCTTGTTGGATCATACACCCAAGCAGCCGGCCTTGTATCATCTCCTTTCGTATTCAATTCCCAAGTATGATCGTATCCGTTTACTACCTTCAATTGCGGATAATCCGCATCTATACGTTCTCCAATAGTATGCGGCATACGGAAATCAAGGGGAGTACCGGCCACCGGGAGATATTCTCCTGTGACACATTTCTTATCATCGTATGGAGTAAAGCGATCTGCATCTACCCAAAGTTGCTGGTCTTCCACGCTTTTTGTAAAGTCTCCCGAGATATTAAAAAAAGAATGATGAGAAAGATTAAGTACCGTGGGTGCATCCGTAGTTGCCTCGTATGTCAAATCCAGTGCATTCTCATCCTCACCAAGACTATAGACTAACGTCACTTTCAGGTTTCCGGGGAAACCATTTTCTCCATCAGGGGAGAGATAAGACAGACGAACCGTATATGTATCTGCCTGTTCCACTTTCCATATTCTATCGGCAAAACCGGGATTCCCCCCATGTGATATATGTCCGGACTTCCCATTGTTAGGGACCAGCTTATGCTCTACCCCGTCCAGTGTGAAACGCGCATTCAGAATACGTCCTATATAGCGTCCTACCGTAGAACCAAAATTCTGCCGTTGTTCCATATACTCACCAATCGTGGAAAATCCACACACTACATCTTCCCTTTTTCCATTTTTGTCGGGTACAAGGATAGAAACTACTCGCGCCCCATAGTTCGTGATACAGACCTCCATCCCTTTTTTGTTACTCAAAGTAAATAAATCGGTATACTGCCCATTCACTTCTGTCTGAAAATCCTTACGTTGTAATCCTGAAGCAGTGACCTGCTTGTCGTCGTGACAAGAAGAAAGCAGCATCAACAAGCCCATACAAACTATACCATGTTTTCCACTCATATCATTCATTTTATAGGTTTTAAATGCCACAAATGTAAATCCTCCGATGGAAAATAAGAAAAGCCGGCCTTTCCTTTTTCAAGGGATGACCAACTTTTCAACTATTTCAACCAATTTTTACCCGATTACTTCTTCTCTTTCAGCAATAGAGTAGTATGATGACTATCCTCCCATTCGGACATCAACCGATGAAAATCTGCATAATCGGTGGGAGTTATCCATTGTTTGTTCAGTCGCAACGAACGGGTTACTTCCGTCTTATCCTCTGTAGTCTGTACGGTTATTTTCAATTTCCCTACCGCATTGACTATTTCTTTTGCCTTTTGCGGAGTACATACCTGCATATCCGACGGAACATTTACTATGCAAATATAGGTTTCATCCGTCATACCAGGAAGCAACAGGTTCGTAGTACGTTCTGTATTTCCAAAGCCATAACCATTCATGGCTATTCCGGTTTTAGCGCGAGGCAATGTTATCAGACGATAGCCCCCTGCCAACGTTTTACCTGTTTCAGAAGTGACTGTTATCGTATCCGTTTCATAAACCGGTTTATTCTTCACTTCCAAAACCGCTTTCTTACCATCCAACGTATTGACAGGCTGATATTCCTGTATGCCCGCTATGACAGGAGAGTCCAGAAACAACTGGCTGATAGCGCCCAATCCCAAACAATTATCCGGTGCTTTTACGCCAAAAGCAACCTTAACCTCACCTTGTAATCCTGCCGCCTGCAACAATCCTGCAAGCAGATTTATCTTTTCCGCTTCCGTGCCATAGGCAGTACGGATTACTTCAGTTGCCGGACGGATCCGGTATCCTGTTTCGGACAAAGACAACCGGGACGTGCCCAATCCATGTACATAGTTCATCAGGACAGCTTCCTTTTCATCCGCATTTTTTCCTTGCAATAATTTTTGTGCCAAAGCCATGACCTCTTTTTCATGAGCTGCCGTAAATTGAGATTTCAGCACTTTCAAAGCATCGGCCATCGACGGATACGTATTTGCTAAAATAACCGGTATATTTCCTGATAAAGCAGGAGTACTTTCCATAGGATAATAAGCAGGAATATTTTTCAGTGTCCAAGTAACAACTTTACTTCCATTCTCATTTTTCACTACCGGCGCAGCTTTTCCGTTTATCAATGCATAATTCAAAGGCTTGTCCTCAGGAACCGACACACTACAGATATATTCTTTGACGGGCGATAACTCCTCTACCGGCACATATACATCCAGCCCGGGCAAATAACCGGGACGTGTGATAACCGAGTAATCCAAACAAATAGTCGCTCCCAACTCCAGTCCCGTATGTACCACCACCATCTCTTTCAGTCCGTTATAGGCAGGAGCATCAGCCGCCGCAGCAGGAAGAACCTCTACAAATGCATTTTCGGGAGTCTTTACTATCTTCCCGTCTTTCTGGCGAGTATAAGATTCATGTATCTTCAATTCCTGATATGCCGGATTGTAAACAATGAAGCTTTCACCATACAAACCATTCATCGCTGCATGTGTAAATAAAGTCAACTCCTTATATACCCGCATTTCCTGACTACCGTCCTTATGTAATGTATAAGTCTTGGCTAACTTCCCAAATTCTGCTTCAGAAGCCGCTTTTGCCGGAAGAGCTGTCAATAACAACACTCCCAAGCATACATATATATAATAAATCTTTTTCATGTCGCTTTACTTTTTAATCACCAAATAATCACCGTATGCTTTATGAGCTTCCACCGCTTTACGGAAGCTATCCCAATCCGACGCTTCATATACACGCTTTTTCAAAGCCAGACGATTATGCAGGACCACCCGGTTTCCTTTTTGTAGAAGCGAGCCTTCAAAATCGGCTCCCGTTCCCTGCATGGTATCCTCCTTTGGCCCATTTATCAGCCTATAGCCTGATGGCAATTGAATGGTTTCATCCAATTCCACCAAACGGGAGCAGGCGTCTTTAAAACCATACTTCCGTTCCTTCATTTCTGTATCAATCCGTAGATAAGAGCGTACCTGATTATAAAGATTATTCATTACCAAAGGCTTGAACAACATTTCCTTCTCCCCTTGCATGGCATAATCCGGAATCTCGTAGCGGAAAATGATTTGGATAGGAGCAGCTTGATAATCTTTAGGATTCCTGCCATAATCTACACTCAGCAATCTGGCTTTAGGAGAAACAGCCAGCAATTGTCTTTCCATAGTCGCACGCCACTGGCTCTGAAAACCTCTTGTAAAGATGCTGCGTATATTGCTGTCACTCTGTCCCTCGGCTTGAATGGTAAATGTACCACGCAAAGTACCATTAGCGTCCAAGCGGTTGTCTGCCTTGATGCGTACATAGTGATTTTCCGGAGCAGAAACAGGAGTCAGACAGAGATCGGAACCTTCAGGTACACCGGGCAGATAATTCTGCTGTTGCTCGGCACTACTCCACAACTCACGGCAGAAAGGAACCCATGTGGGGTCTAACGGCATATAAGTTCCATCAGCAAGTTTCACCACAGCTACACAATGATTGAAATGATCCGCAGGAATACTTTCGACACGACTGCCCGCCATCGTCATGGCCGGATAGGCCTCGAACCCCGCCATGCGCAGAAAAGAAACCAAAGTTCCTGCTATATCTTTACACACGCCGCAACGATCCGTATAATTCATTTTAGTATCATGTAACGTATAGCCCTCTCCTTTTCCCATAGAGATACCTGCATAACGGATATTATCCGCTACCCAATGGGTCAGTACAGCTATTTTCTCCATTTCGGTTTTCTTTCCTTTTATCAGTTCGTCCACTTTCTTCTGCGCTTCGGGCAGTGGAGCAAAGCTTCCATAATCCTCATTGACCTTATTGAACCACAAAGACTTGTCTTTCCAATGAGGAGTAGAAGACATCATCAGTTTAGGAGCTGCATCAAACAAATCTACCATATTCGGCTCCCGCCGGAAAGGCATCATGTCCTCCATAGCAAAAGTATAAGCCTTTCGTCCGTCTTCATAACGCATGGACGATGTACATTCTCCTTGATAAAATTGAAATTGCATCTCTTTTTCCATAGGAATACTGACCTTGTACACTTTACGCACGGTAGGCTCACTGCTCCAAAATGGAACAATGTCATAGAACTGGCCACGCATGGGAGGTATAAACCGGGAATCATCCTCAGGAACAGCTCCCAGCAAAGCGTATGTAAATCCCTTTTTCGCTATTTCATAATCTATGACATCACCGGGGTTCAAAGCCCCCACTTCTATCATAATCTGTCGTGCTCCCCAATAAATAGCACGGGCCGGAGCCGCATAGTCACAGGTCTTCTTCACATCCACCTCTTCAATCTGCCCGTCAGCATGATATATCGTCACACGTTTAAACTCGGCATGGGCCGTCAACGGATCATAATCATATTTAATCACCCGGTTAGCTACTGCTCCTTTAGGAGTCTGCACCTTGATAACCTTACATACGGCAAATGATCCCTGCCCTGTCGGTTGCACTGACACCGATGTACTGTCCAGCAACGCCACACAGTCAAACTTGGCATACGATTCTCCTTTCGCAGCTTCCTCATAAAGTTTCCAGCCCTGCCCGTAAGTTGTGACCGAAGTGAGAAGAAAGCAAGCCAATGTTGCATAAAGTTGTTTTCTCATGTTTCTCATCTATTTTGTTTTAACCTAACAAATGTAGGCAATAATCTTCTATTTCACATCTATTTTATAGAAAAACTCCTGTTCTTATGCAGTCTTTTATTCTCCCCTGTATCTTTATATAATAACATGACAAAAGAAAAATGAATGACGCAGAACTAATAGAAGGATGTAAAGCCGGAAAGAGGGAAGCTTTGGAAACCATATACAGACTCTTCTCCCGCCAAATGTATGGAGTGTGCTGTCGCTATGTAGGCGAAGAATCGGCCTTGGACGTCATGCATGATGGATTCATCAAAGTATTTTCCGCCATCGACCAACTACATGCCACCGACCTGCATGGATTCAAATCCTGGGTCACCCGTATCATGGTAACTACCTCCTTGCATCATCTCCGTAAACAGAAAACCTGCTTTTTCCTTTCTGTAGATGATCTGGAAGAAGACATGCAGCCTGTGGACGAAGAAGATATGATTTCGATTCCTATTGAAACCTTGATGAAATTCATAACTGAATTACCGGCAGGCTATCGCACCATACTGAACTTGGCCGTATTCGAAGGAATGCCTCATAAGGAGATTGCGAAGACATTAGGCATTAACGAACATTCATCCTCCTCACAACTGCACCGCGCCAAATGTGTACTTGCTCAAAAAATTAAAGAATACTTAACTCGACAATCATTATGAAACAGGAAGAAGAACCGTGGATAGACCACTTGAAACAACGGGTTAACGAATACGAAAAGCCCCTCCCCGAAAATGATTGGAATCATTTTCAAACGAAATATTTCACCCCCTATTTACATAAGAAAAAAAGGATAAGAACGATGCGTATAGCAGCCGTTCTCCTCTTGCTGTTTATACCTTTTGCCACCACTTTTTATTTTTTACAGACAGAAAAGCACAAAGTAGCCTCGCCCGTCGTATCCTTACCGGCACACCAGCCAAGAAGCATTACAGGCAATCCTTCCATTATGCCTGAAAACAAACTATTACCGGACAGGCCCCAATCAAAGACAACTTCCTTGACAAAACCACCAATCCAAACAAGTATCAATACCGATACGGCAAATAATATAGGAATAGAATGCACTCTCCCGGCACAAGATACAATCCGGAACACAGAATCTGTACACAAGAGCCCTTCCGGACATAACCACTTTGCATTACCGCATAAACGTTCCGAATATACTTTGGCACTTGCCATATCTGCCGGCAATAATGGAACAAGCACCGGCTTCATAAACAAAACTTTTTCCCGGGGAGACATAGGAAGTTCTCATAAGGATGAAATTATGTATTGGAATGACTTCAAAAACTATTTGCAGGAATATCCCTCGGACTTTCCCGATGCACAAGCTTACGGAGCTCTGCTACAAATAGCAAATGACAACACAGGACGCCCCATGACAGAATATACCCATTATAATCTCCCCGTCAGTTTTGCGCTTTCGTTCCGTAAATCCATAAGCAGGCATTGGGGAGTCAGTGCAGGTCTGCAATATACCTATCTGTCGTCCGAAAGTTCCATAGGAGAAGATTCCAAGTGGGTTAAACGACAAAAGTTCCACTACATAGGCTTGTCTGTGAAACTAGACCGCCGGCTTTATACCACCCGTACCTTTTCCTTTTATACCACAGGAGGAGGCACGATAGACAAATCCGTATCGGGTAAACTGGAACAAGATTTCATCGTTCAGAAAGAAAAAATCTATTCCAGTACAGAGAGTCTGAAAATAAAACCGCTCCAATTCTCCATACACGCCGCATTGGGAATACAATATAATATAAATCCTACCCTAGGGGCTTTCATAGAACCCGGAGCAGCTTTTTATTTCAAGGACGGCAGCTTTAAAAACACAATACGTGACGAGTACCCGTTCCATTTCAACCTACAATTAGGAGTGCGCTGGAATTATTAAGGAAACTTCATGCAGTCTTTTGTCCATCCTTGTATCTATAGGATAAAAAGACAGCCATGCAAAAAAGACATCAAGACAGACAATGTTATTTTAACGAACTAGCGAACACATCACGCAGTTTCTATATAAACTATGTAAAGCAATTTATCTCCCTCAGCTCTTCTACCCACATACTGGAAATAGGTTGCGGAGAAGGAGGTAACCTGCTCCCCTTTGCCGAACTAGACTGCAAGGTAACAGGCATAGACCGTGCAGCCAGCCGCATACACCAGGCACAATCCTTCTTCGCCGCCTCCGGCTACAAAGGAGAATTCAGGACGATGGATTTCTTCAACTTCTCTTCAGTTTCCCGTTACCAGCTCATCCTGATACACGATGTCATTGAACACATCAGTAACAAAGAAGAATTCTTCCGTTGCCTCTCTCCTCTTCTAGCTAAGGGAGGCATCATATTCTGGGGATTCCCGTCTTGGCAAATGCCATTTGGCGGACATCAGCAAATTTGTCACAACCGGTTCGTCTCCTCTCTTCCTTTCATCCATTTATGTCCCGGTATATTCTATCGGTTTCTGCTCAGATGTTTCCATGAAACACCATCATGTATCGAAGAATTATCAGACATCAAACGCTGCCGCATGACCATAGACGCCTTTGAACAACTTGCTGAAAAGTATGGATACGAAATAATCGACAGACAATTATGGTTCATCAACCCACACTACCAACAGAAGTTCCATCTGCGGCCACGAAAATTATATCCTGTACTGGCACAGTTAAAACACATCAGAAATTACTTCAGCACCTCCTGTTTCTATATAACACGCCACCGTGATCTTCATCCTTAAGGCAACCAATTTATACTATTTTCATGTTTATATCAATAGTTTGTTTCTCTTTTATCAAGAATTGGACTACCTTTGTAATCCAAATTTAATGTATTGACTTTATGCCGACATTTTTCATCATTCTTATCTTTACATACCTTGGAGGAAATGCCTACATATTTTACAGAGGTTTGCAAACATTATCCGGCTTTCCATACGGAATCAAGATTTTATTGACTATTTTATTCTGGCTAGCTGCACTGTCCTTTTTCGGAACGATGCTAAGTCGCAATGTGAAGATACCGTTTTACTTATCCCACACAATGTATGAGGTCGGGACAGGCTGGCTGATATTCACTTTATATATGGTCTTGTTTTTACTTTTCTTTGATTTATTGAAACTGTGCTCTATTTCTTTCAACCAGAGTTTCATGACTTCTTTACTGGCCACATTCGTCTTGTTGGGATATGGATACTATAATTATCGCCATCCCAAGATAAATACTGTCAACATCACGCTCACCAAACCGCTGACCGATAATCGGCGTCCTATAAAAATAGTTGCAGTGAGCGATATACATTTGGGCAACGGCACAGGAAAAACGTCTTTGAAGCAATATGTGAAAATGATTAACGGACAGAATCCGGACTTAATCCTAATTGGAGGCGATTTAATTGATAACAGCGTAATACCTCTTTATGCTGAAAACATGGCTGAAGAACTAACGGAATTAAAAGCACCACTGGGAATCTACATGGTCCCCGGAAACCATGAATATATCAGCGGGATAGACAAAAGTATCCAATTTATACAAAATACTCCTATACAACTACTGCGCGACTCGGTTGTCACACTTCCCTGCGGCATACAACTGATAGGACGTGACGACCGTAGCAATGCCAGACGACTTCCATTACAAAAGTTAATGGCCCGTATAGATAAAAGCAAACCGGTTATTCTGTTGGACCATCAGCCTTACCAACTGGCAGAAAGTCAGGCAGCCGGTATCGACTTACAGTTCAGCGGACACACTCACCATGGACAGGTTTGGCCCATGAATTGGGTAACAGACCATCTTTATGAACAAAGTCACGGCTATCGCCAATGGGAAAACAGCCATATATATGTTTCCAGCGGATTATCTTTATGGGGACCTCCTTTCAGAATAGGAACCGAGAGTGAGATGGTAGTATTACAACTTCATTAAAAAGCCTGCAACCTTTCTATTATTGACATCTTGAAGCATTCCTGCTCATTACCCGTTATCTAAGCTTTTTCTTCCATTACATTAAGTTCTTTCTTCCAGCCACCTAATACAGACTCCGACAGTGGACTATACAGACGCTTATAATAGACTGTATAGTCCATTCGAAGCGACTGTATAGTCCACTGTCGGAGTCTGTACTACATAACCGTAAAAATCTCCTTAATCATCAGCCCGAAAAGGCTTAGGAAAGCGTGTATAAAGCTTTAGGACCAAGCAGAGCGAACTTTATGCTGCCTGGATTGAAGAAGAACGAATCCTATCAAAAAAAATCCCACAATGGATATAAACGGAAAAACAAGCATAGGCCTGTCACCCCAAAAGAGAAAATGTAAGGAGTGGAAGAAAAAAACAGAGCAAATCTTTCTTTCAGGAAGAAGCTTTAAAAAACGGTCTATATCATATATAAAAAAAGAAGGGTATCTATCCCAGACACCCAATCTTCATTAACCTTAAATCTAATACCATGAAAAACACAGTGCAAAGATAAGGAGTTTTATGTTATCAAACATAATAATACTACAACTATTCGCTTCTGATTAACATCATTTAAACTTTAATGGCGCTTTTGCAGATTCAAATCCTGTAAAAACACCATTGTACTATATAATATATAAATAAATCGAATTATTCCACATACAGCACCAGCCCTTTCAAATACTCTCCTTCAGGATGGTAAATATTTACGGGATGATCTCCCGGCTGAGTCAATTGATGCAGAATACGTACACTACGTCCGCTTTGTGCCGCAGCTGTAAATACCGCATTGCGGAAATTCATCTTATCTACCACCTGCGAGCAAGAGAAAGTAAACAGAATACCTCCCGGTTTGATTTTCTCAAATGCTTTAGCGTTTAGTTTCGTATAGCCACGCAATGCATTGCGGAGAGCATCCTTGTGTTTGGCAAATGCAGGAGGGTCAAGAATTATCAAATCATATTGATCTCCCATACGATCCAGGTATTTAAAAGCATCCTCAGCATACGCCTTATGACGGGTATCACCCGGAAAATTTAATTCCACGTTCATATTGGTAAGATCAATAGCTTTTGCCGAACTGTCTACCGAATGCACCAGATTCGCGCCTCCACGCATGGCATAAAAAGAGAATCCTCCTGTATAACAGAACATATTCAATACATTACGCCCTTTGGCATAACGTTCCAACAAATGACGGTTCTCACGCTGATCCACAAAGAAACCCGTTTTCTGTCCTTTCAGCCAATCTACATGGAATTTCAATCCGTATTCCATCGCTATGTTTTCGGGACTTCCTCCTTTGATGAAACCGTTCTCCGGTCCCAAGTCTGCCTTGAAAGGCAACGTAGTTTCTGATTTATAATAAATGTTCCGGACTACATCCCCCATCACTTCAGACAAGGCATCGGCTATCTCCATACGGTAAACGTGCATTCCGGCCGAATGTGCCTGCATCACGGCTGTATGATCGTATACATCAATAATCAAACCCGGCAAGTTATCCCCTTCGCCATGAACCAGACGGTAAGTGTTATTTGCAGGATTACCAGCCAAACCCAAACTGCGACGCAAATCATAGGCCACTTCCAGTTTATGCTTCCAGAATTCATGATCAATCTCACCTTCCTTGAAAGAGAGCACACGCACGGCAATACTTCCTATCTGGAAATGCCCGCAAGCTATAAATTCTTTCTTTGAAGTGTACACATCCACTATCTCGCCTTCTTCGGGTTCTCCCTCGATGCGCTGGATAGCTCCGGAGAATACCCACGGATGGAAACGCTTTAACGACTCTTCCTTACCCGGTTTCAGGTATACTTTTTTATAAGCCATTTGTATTTACTGTTGTTTCTATTGGTTCTTCCTCTTTTATCTCATAATCACCCGTACGTTCCAATTCCGTCAGGCAATTGTAAATTTCCACACAAGCCCACGCATCTGTGGCTGCATATAGTTTTTGTCCCTCGCTAAGCACATCCGCCTCCCAATTGGAAAGACGCTGGCTTTTCGAAATCTTCTGATCAAACAGATTGGCGAAAATTTTTTGCAGACTCCGGTCAGCTATGCCGAATCGTCCTACATAGTCCTGCAACTCTATCCAGTTACCCCGGTCGGGATGCACATTCTCACGTTTCCTCAACGAATTAAAATCGTCTTTCAGCGACAAACCTATCTTCAAGGTATCGCTCATCAAAAACTCTTGCAGAGAATCAGGCATACCTATCCGGTTCAGACGGAACAAGAAACAGGTATCTTGCGTAGATATTTGCAACAAAGCCACTTTATGGGTAGTACCTCGCTTGAAAGACGGACGTGTTTCCGTATCCACCCCCACTATGCGCTGATCTTTCAGGTAGGCTACTGCTTTCTCGGCCTCGCTCTCAGTATAAATTACAAAGATACGTCCGGGAAAAAGCACCTTGGGCATTGCTGCTATCTCGGCTTTAGTAATCGTTTTTTTTATTTGTTTCATAATAATGAATTCTCATCTTCCATTTCTTCCTCCTCGTCATCATCGGCAGGAGTATACTTTACATCGTGTAAGGCACGCATGGTGTTTACCAAACGCTGCCCCCAGAATTCCCTGAAATGTTCCTTACAGACTACTAACGAATCATTCATCGTTTCGTTCAGTCCCAGTTGGAATACGCCGATAAAGTCCTTCAAATCCTGATAGATATCTGCCAAATCTTCTGAAATACATTTCTTGATGGGCGTGTCACTGTATGCCATATCCGGCAAGAACACTTCCAGATAATCGTCCTTCGCCCCCAACACACCGGCCACAGTCCTACGTATCAGTTCATAATCTTCTTCTGTAACGAAGATTTCAGGTTCATCCTCTCCTATCGGTTCACATGGAGGCAACAAAGTCGCTTTCAAATAAAGCAACGGAAGTATTTTTAAGGCAGTATCTACAAAATCATAGCGTTTCATATCACGGGCACGTTCCAGAAAACCACAATATTCGGCGGCCACCGTCACAAATTCTACTGTATTTTTGTCAAATATCACCTGACTGTACTTTTCCATAAACATTAAAATTGAACCGCAAAGTTAAGAAAAAAGAGATTAAATAAGGCAATAATTAATGTTTTTCATGTACATTTGCGAAATAATAAATAGAATGAAGACGTATGGCAAAGAAAAAATCAGATAAGGAGACAGAGCCTAAAAAGGTATCAACCAAACGATTCTCCGCTTTTTTTAAGAATGAAACGACGCATTTTGTAATCGGATTGATTAGTGTTATTTTTGCTGTTTATCTGTTGCTGGCATTTACCTCTTTCTTCTTTACGGGAGCAGCGGACCAAAGTATTTTGGACAACCAGCAGCCGGGTGAACTGATGCAGACTACCAACCATGTAAAGAACTATGCCGGAGCACGCGGCGCACAGCTTGCCGAATTCCTTATAAATGAATGTTTCGGACTGGCAGCTTACTTTATCATTTTGTTCCTGGCAGTAGTGGGTATGAAATTAATGAAAGCCTATCAGTTCCGTATCTGGAAATGGTTCATGTCCTGTTCCATCCTGCTCATCTGGTTCTCCATCACACTGGGTTTTATTTTTGACGGCACTTTCGGAAATAGTTTCATCTATCCGGGCGGACTGCACGGATACAATGTAAGCAACTGGCTGATTTCACAAGTAGGTATACCTGGCTTGGGATTGTTATTGTTCATCACAGCACTGTTGTTCTTTGTATATTTAAGCAATGAGACCATACAGATTATACGCAAGGCTTTGCACCCTAATTTCAAACGGAAGAAAAAAGGAGAGCAAGCTTCTTCTGCAGCTGAAGAAAGTCCGGTCAAAGAAACTCCCCGAAAGGAAGAGAACAAGAAGGAATTCTCCAATCCCGGACCTGCCATTGTAGATTTCGAACTGGAACAGCCGGAAAAGATAAAGGAAGAAGTGGAAGACCAGGTCCCTTTCCCTTTTGAGAACAACCAGGTTGCTGGACCGGAAATGGAACAGGAGCCTGCCTATGTGACTGAAGAAGAGGAAGTAGAAGATACGGATGAACCTGATTTTTCAATCAGTGAAGAAACAAATGAGGAAGACGAGGCATACAAAGGTCCCGTACTTTCACCATACAATCCCCGTCTGGATTTGGAAAACTATAAATTCCCTAGTTTGGATTTGCTAAATGAATACGAAGATGATGGTCCCAATATTGACATGGAAGAGCAAAATGCCAACAAAGACCGCATCATCAAAGTTTTACGCAGTTTCGGAATCGAAATCAGCTCTATCAAGGCAAGTGTAGGTCCTACCATCACATTATACGAAATCACTCCGGCAGAAGGAGTTCGTATCTCGAAAATCAGAAATTTGGAGGATGATATCGCATTAAGTTTGTCGGCACTAGGGATCCGTATCATCGCCCCGATACCGGGTAAAGGTACTATCGGTATTGAAGTTCCGAATGCCAACCCACGTATCGTACCGATGAAGTCTATCCTGAATAGTAAAAAGTTCCAGGAAACCACCTACGAACTGCCTGTGGCATTAGGTAAGACTATTACCAACGAAGTCTTTATGGTGGACTTGGCAAAGGCTCCCCACATGTTGGTAGCCGGTGCTACCGGACAAGGTAAGTCCGTGGGATTGAATGCCATCGTGACCTCTTTATTATATAAGAAGCATCCGGCAGAACTTAAATTTGTAATTGTAGACCCCAAGAAGGTGGAGTTCGCTATCTATGCTCCGATTGAGAAGCATTTTCTGGCTAAACTGCCGGATGGAGAAGACGCAATTATCACCGATGTTACCAAAGTGGTACAAACCTTGAACTCATTATGTATAGAGATGGACAGCCGATATGATTTGCTGCGTAAAGCCGGTTGCCGTAATATTAAGGAATATAACGCGAAATTCATCAACCGACAGTTGAATCCGGAAAAAGGCCATCGCTTCATGCCTTATATAGTGATTATCATTGATGAGTTCGGTGACCTGATTATGACTGCGGGTAAGGAAGTGGAATTACCTATTTGCCGTATCGCTCAGTTGGCACGTGCAGTAGGCATACATGCCATTATCGCGACCCAGCGTCCGACAACGAACATTATTACCGGTACTATCAAAGCTAACTTCCCGGCACGTGTTGCCTTCCGTGTAGCTGCCATGATGGACTCACGTACTATTCTGGACCGTTCGGGAGCACAACAACTGATTGGTAAGGGAGATATGCTTTACTTGCAAGGTAATGATCCGGTACGTGTGCAATGTGCATTCGTGGATACTCCTGAAGTGGAGAAAATAGCCAATTACATCAGTAAACAACAAGGATACACCACCGCATTCATGTTGCCCGAATACGTAGGCGAAGAGAGTGAAAGCAGTGTAGGGGAAGTGGACATGAACCGATTGGACCCTATGTTTGAAGACGCAGCCAGACTGGTAGTGATTCATCAGCAAGGCTCTACTTCGCTAATCCAGCGCAAGTTCTCTATCGGTTACAACCGTGCGGGACGTATCATGGACCAACTGGAAAAAGCAGGAATTGTTGGCCCCACTCAAGGAAGCAAGGCGCGTGACGTACTCTGCATGGATGAAACAGACCTAGAAATGAAATTGAACAATCTACAACAATAAGTTGTTTAATAATGTTATGATAAAAATGAAAAGAACATACTTACTGGTATTAATCCTTTTCCTTTCGGTCAGCCTGTCCGCACAAAAGGACAAACAGGCACGGGAGATATTGGACAAAACCGCCAATGCCCTGCAACAGGCCGGAGGCATCCGTGCCACCTTTGGGGGGACAGGCAATGGAACCTTATTGCTAAAAGGCAACCAGTTCTATCTGAACAGTAGCGGAATACAAAGCTGGTTTGACGGAAAAACGCAATGGAGTTATCTGGAAAGCAGCGAAGAAGTGAATGTGAGCAATCCTACCCCGGAAGAATTGCAAACCATTAATCCATACGCACTGTTATCCATTTACAAAAACGGATATAATTATAAGTATGCGGGGACAAAAAGCCGTAACGGCAAACAAGGGATCGAAGTGATACTGACCCCGGAGAATAAACAAGATATCACATCCATCACCTTGTTCGTTTCCCAAACATATCAGCCTTTATATATAAAGGTAGAACAAAATAATAAATCGGCAAACGAGATTATCGTCACTTCTTACCAAACCAACCAGCCGCTGGACAATGCGACATTCAAGTTTGATAAAAAGAAATTCCCAAACGCTGAAGTGATAGACTTACGATAGCAAACAGAGTTCAAGATAGAGAGATAATATAATATTCATCAAATTAATAAGTAAAGAAATAAGTATTATGAGTACAGAAAAAGTTAAATGCCTTATCATCGGCTCAGGTCCTGCCGGCTATACCGCAGCCATTTATACAGGACGCGCTAACATCGCTCCGGTCTTATATGAAGGCTTACAGCCCGGAGGCCAGTTGACCATCACTACCGAGGTGGAGAATTTCCCCGGATATCCCGAAGGTATCAGCGGTACCCAGCTAATGGAGGATTTGCGCAAACAAGCAGAACGTTTTGGCGCGGATATCCGCAATGGTATTGCAACTTCCGCCGACCTGAGCAAACGTCCTTACCGCATCACCATTGATGACGAAAAAGTGATTGAGGCAGAAACTGTAATTATATCCACAGGTGCCACCGCCAAATATCTAGGTCTGGAAGACGAACAAAAATATGCCGGAATGGGTGTAAGTGCCTGCGCCACCTGCGACGGTTTCTTCTATCGCAAGAAAACTGTAGCTGTAGTAGGTGGCGGTGACACTGCTTGTGAGGAGGCTGTCTATCTGGCAGGACTGGCCAAACAGGTTTACCTGATTGTACGTAAACCGTTCTTACGCGCATCCAAGATTATGCAAGCACGTGTTATGAACCATCCTAACATCAAGGTACTGTTCGAACACAACGCTGTCGGCTTATACGGAGAGAATGGCGTAGAAGGCGTTCATTTGGTAAAGCGTCAGGGTGAATGCAACGAAGAACGTTATGACTTGCCCATCGACGGATTCTTTCTGGCTATCGGCCATAAGCCCAATTCAGACATTTTCAAGGATTATTTAGACACAGACGAAGTAGGCTACATTATTACAGAAGCAGGTACTCCGCGTACGAAAGTCCCCGGTGTGTTCGCTGCCGGCGATGTGGCCGACCCGCATTATCGACAGGCTATCACTGCTGCTGGAAGTGGCTGCAAAGCTGCCATAGAAGCAGAAAGATACCTATCTGCCAATGACTTATTATAATAAAATAAACTAACCCCACAACAAACACTATGACACATTTTCTAAGGAAGATGGCAGCTGCCTGGATCATTCTAGGCAGCGTGTCGGTGGGCTTTGCACAACAGCAAACGCCTCCCATCCCTACGGACCCTAACGTCCGCATCGGTAAATTGGACAACGGATTAACTTATTACATCCGTCACAACGAACTCCCCGAAAATAGAGCCGATTTCTACATCGCTCAAAAAGTAGGTTCCATTTTGGAAGAAGACAACCAGCGAGGCTTGGCACACTTCTTAGAACACATGTGCTTTAACGGAACTAAAAATTTCCCGGACAAAACCCTCATCCAATATCTGGAAAGCATAGGGGTGAAATTCGGTGAAAACCTGAATGCTTACACTAGCATAGATGAAACAGTATACAATATTTCCAATGTTCCCGTGATACGTGACGGCGTTGTAGATTCTTGTTTGCTAATTTTGCATGACTGGGCCGATGACCTGACACTGGACCCTAAGGAAATAGACAGCGAACGCGGTGTGATTCATGAAGAATGGCGTACTAGCACAAACGCTATGATGCGTATGTACGAAAAAGCCCTCCCTACCCTTTATCCGGGAAGTAAATATGCCTATAGGCTTCCTATCGGCATAATGGAAGTAGTAGACAATTTCCCTTATCAGGCATTACGCGATTATTATGAAAAATGGTATCGTCCGGACCAACAGGGTATTGTCGTAGTAGGCGATATAGATGTAGACAAGATTGAGGCAAAGATAAAGAAGATATTCTCTCCTATTAAAATGCCAGAAAGCCCAACAGAACGAGAATACTTCCAAGTTCCCGACAATAAGGAAACTATTGTAGCAATAGAAACGGATAAAGAACAGGCAAACCCAGTAGCTTATTTATGCTACAAACATGAAGCAATTCCTAATGAACAAAAGGGAAACATGGATTATCTGGTAGTGAACTACATGAAATCCATGATAGAAAATATGTTGAACGCCCGTCTGAACGAACTGACCCAAACAGCCAATCCTCCTTTCATCTTCGCTCAAGTCAGCGACCAAGAATTTCTGATTTCCAAAACAAAAGATGCCTTTACAGGAATAGTAGCAAGCAAGGAAGACGGAATTGACAGTGCAATAACCGCCATTGTACGTGAAATTGAACGGGCCCACAAATTTGGTTTCACCGCGTCCGAATATGCCCGCGCCAAAGCGGACTATCTGCGTATGCTGGAATCTGCATACAACGAACGCAATAAAGTGAAAAACGGTGCATACGTGGATGAATATGTACGCCACTTCATTGACAACGAACCAATTCCAGGTATTGAAAATGAATACGCCATTATGAATCAGATCGTCCCCAACCTGTCTGTGGAAATGGTAAACAGTCTGATTCCAGCCTTGGTTACCGACAGCAATCTGGTAGTAAACGTATTCTTCCCTGAAAAGGAAGGATTGAAAGTTCCATCCAAGAAAGAAGTTTTGGCTGCTATCAATAAGGTAAAAGCTGAAACACTGACTGCTTATGAAGACAAAGTTTCTGATGAACCTTTGATTCCTGAAAAGCCCCAAGGCGGAAAGATTACAAAACAGGAAAATGGTCCGTTCGGTTCTACTATCTTGACTCTGTCCAATGGAGTACGCGTTATCTTAAAGCAAACCGACTTCAAAGCGGATGAAATCAGAATGAGAGCTTTCAGTCCGGGTGGCAGTTCCTTGTTCCCGAATGATGAAATTATCAATATCAATGTCATGAATGATGTGGCAAGTATCGGCGGCTTGGGTAACTTCAGCAATGTTGATCTAGAGAAAGTATTGGCAGGTAAAAAAGCTAGTGTAAGTGCTTCCGTCAGTGGTAATACAGAAGGGCTGAGCGGAAGCTGCTCACCCAAAGATTTTGAGACCTTGATGCAATTAGTCTATTTGTCATTCACGGCTCCACGAATGGATAACGATGCATTTACTTCATTCAAGAACCGTCTACAAGCATCTTTGGCAAATCAAGAGGCCAACCCAATGACTGCCTTACAGGATACATTACAAAAAGCCCTCTATATGGGACATCCGCGTACTATCCGTATGAAAGCCGACATGGTGGACAAGATTGACTATGCCAGAATTATGGAGATGTACAAAGACCGTTTCAAAGATGCCAGCGACTTTACTTTCATCTTTGTAGGAAATATCAAACCAGAAGAAACGGAACCACTGATTGCGACTTATTTAGGCGCTCTGCCTTCCGTCAATCGCAAAGAAACCTTCCGTGACAACCACATTGATATGCGCCAAGGTGACTATAAGAACATTTTCAACAAGAAATTGGAAACTCCTAAAGCCACCGTATTGGTAATCAACAACGGGCAATGCGCATACACATTGAAAAACCAAATCATGATGAGTATGCTTTCACAGATACTGAATATCATGTATACTGAAAGCGTACGCGAAAAAGAAGGTGGGACATACGGTGTAAGTGCATTCGGCAGTCTGACCAAATATCCAAAAGAGAAAGCGGTTCTGCAAATCTATTTCGATACAGATCCTGCCAAACGCGCCAAAATGACGGATATCATTTTGAATGAACTGAACCAATTTGCCAACGAGGGTCCGTCCACCGAAAACTTGAACAAGGTAAAAGAATTCATGCTGAAGAAATACAAGGAAAATGCCAAAGAAAACAGTTATTGGGTAAATATGCTGGATGAATATTTCTGGGAAGGAACAGATATGAACACCGGCTACGCAGACATAGTAAACAGCATTACCGCTAAAGATCTGCAAGAATTTACCAAAGCCTTGTTGGAGCAGAATAACCGTATAGAAGTAAGCATGACTTCGGAAGAAACAAAATAATCCCATCCAAGCCTATGCTTCTATCTATTATAAGACAGAATCAAAAACTTGCAGCCAAGCGGAATCCTGCATTCGACAGGAACCGCTTTGCCAAGTTTTTAATTTACTTTATGGTCGCATTTTGGGCAGCATACCTCATCTTTATCGGGGTCATGCTGTCCTTCGCTTTTGAAGATATCTTTCCCAGCATGGAACCTTACCATATCATGAACCAAGGATTGATTTATCTTCTGATACTTGATTTTTTGCTACGCTTCATGCTGCAACCGGCCATGTCGCAAGAAATCAAGCCCTATCTGCTTATGCCAGTAAAAAAGAATAAGCTGGTGGATACCCTGTTACTACAATCCGGAATCAGCAGTTACAACTTCTTCTGGTTTTTCCTGATCGTACCTTTTGCCCTGCTTACGATTATCCGTTTCTATGGATTCACGGGCATCCTATGCTATCTGTGCGGCATTTGGCTTCTGATGGCTATGAACAGTTATTGGTATTTGATATGCAAAACTTTACTGAATGAGAAATTGCTTTATATACTTCTCCCGATCGGAGTATACGGATTATTAGCGGGAACTGAATTTATTCCCGAAGGAAATCCGGTTTCCACGTTCATGATGAATCTAGGAGAAGGATTTATAGAAGGAAACATACTCGCCTTTCTAGGTGTCATAGCAGCCATTTTGTTGCTTCTGCTAGTAAATCGCAAGCTACAGCTACACTTCATCTATAATGAAATAGCTAAAGTGGAAGACACCAAGATGAAGCATGTATCCGAATATAAATTCCTGGACCGCTATGGTGACGTAGGTGAATATCTACGTCTGGAACTAAAACTGTGTTTCCGTAACAAAACCGTAAAGACACAATTCCGCATGGGATTTATCATCATGCTTGCTTTTTCGGCACTGATTGCCTTCACGGATGTGTATGACGGAACAGGAATGATAAATTTTATCTGCATATACAATTTTGCCATTTTAAGTATCATGACCCTGGGGCAAGTGATGTCTTTTGAGGGCAACTATCTAGACGGTCTTATGAGCCGTAAGGAATCTATCTATAACTTGCTTCGTGCCAAGTATTACCTGAACTGCATCATCGTGTTCATCCCTTTCCTGATTATGATGATCCCTGTAGCTAAAGGCAAGATACCCTTCCTCATGGCCCTATCCTATATGCTGTTTACAGCAGGATTCGTATTCGCTATGATGCTGCAACTGGCTGTGTACAATAAAAAGACACTCCCGTTAAACGCCAATGTCATGCGAAGCAATCGGGGAAGTTCCTTATTCCAGACCATTATCATCTCATGTGCTTTTTTCCTGCCCTTGATTATCAACAAAGCTCTGACGGCTTTCTTTGAACAGGATACAGCCTGCATCATCATGATGATTATAGGGTTGTTACTGATTGCAACCCACAATATTTGGATAAAAAATATCTATAACCGTTTCATGAAGCGCCGTTATGAGAATATGGAAGGCTTCCGTGACTCACGTTAAAACGAATTGCGTATGAATATCATAATAAACCAATTACAAAAGAACTTTGGCCCGAAAATGGCTGTAGACATAGAAAATTATTCCATTCAAAGCGGTGACATGTTGGGACTGGTGGGCAATAACGGAGCAGGAAAAACGACCCTGTTCCGCCTGATGCTGGACTTGCTGAAAGCCGACGGAGGCAGTGTACATATCGAAAACATCGATGTGAGCCGGAGTGAGGAATGGAAAAATATAACGGGAGCTTTCATTGACGAAGGTTTCCTGATAGATTATCTTACCCCCGAAGAATATTTCTACTTTGTAGGAAAAATGTACGGGCTAACAAAAGAAGAAGTAGATAAACGTGTCGCTAGGTTTGAACGTTTTATGAATGGCGAAGTCATCGGACAAAAAAAACTGATTCGTAACTATTCGGCAGGCAACAAACAGAAAATAGGTATCATTTCGGCTATGCTGCACCAACCGCAGGTACTGATTCTAGATGAACCGTTCAACTTTCTGGACCCTAGTTCGCAGTCCATTATCAAGCATTTACTGAAAGCTTATAATGAAGAAACCGGAGCCACCATACTGGTATCCAGCCATAATCTGAACCACACAGTAGATATATGCCCACGCATCGCTCTGTTGGAAAACGGAAAGATTATCCGAGATATTGACAATAAAGGGAATTCCGCCGAAAAGGAATTAGAGGACTATTTTAATGTAACAGAATGAAAAAACTACTATCCCATTTGCTGGTATTAGGTACACTGGCCATGTTGTTGGCTTCATGCGGTACCTCTGCCCCACGTTATAACTACAAGGAACTGGCGCGTGCCTCCATCCGTCTGAATATGGATATTGACATGAAAGACAATCACCAACTGTACGTAGAATCAGCAGCATGGCTGGGAGTCCCCTACCGTGGCGGTGGTAACAGCAAACGGGGAGTGGACTGTTCCGGACTGACTTCACATTTATATAAAAAGGTATACCACAAAAAGCTGAAACGTAACTCAGATGACCAACGTACCCAAGATTGCCATAAAGTAAGTAAGAGAAACTTGCGCGAAGGAGATTTGGTATTCTTCCATAACGGTAGAAAAAAACGGATTGCCAGTCATGTAGGTATTTATTTGAAAGATAATAAGTTTATCCATGCCAGTACCAGCCGGGGAGTCATAATCAGCAGCCTGAATGAAGATTATTATCGTAAACACTGGTTAAGTGGAGGCCGTCCTTGACAAGATCCTTCCGGGCAATATATTCATTACATTAAAATGAGTTTAATTTGAAAGAATGAAATACACAACATACCTTTTTGATTTTGATTACACACTAGCCGATTCTTCACGCGGCATCGTTATCTGTTTTCGTAATGTACTGGAACGCCATGGGCATACGGGCATCAGTGATGAAGCCATAAAACGCACCATTGGAAAAACACTGGAAGATTCATTCAGTCTTTTGAGCGGAATCACTGCTCCCGAAACATTAGCCGAATATAAAAAAGAATATGTAAAGGAAGCAGATACATACATGACTGTCAACACTTTCTTTTTTCCTGAAACGGTTACCGTACTGAAAACACTGAAAAGTCAAGGCGCCCAAATAGGTATCATTTCCACTAAATTCCGTTTTCGTATCCGCGAAATGGTAGACCAACATTTTCCGAAAGATTTTTTTGACATTATTATCGGAGGAGAGGATGTAAAGCAAGCCAAGCCAGATCCTCAAGGTATAAAAAAAGCACTACGCCGACTGCATCGCCAGAAAAACGAAACACTCTACATCGGTGACAGCACAGTGGACGCTGAAACCGCCCAAGCAGCCAAAGTAGACTTTGTAGGTGTACTCAATGGCATGACAACCCGTGAAGAACTGATTGTATACCCACATCGGCAGATATTAGACAATCTTTCGTTACTTCCATTAATTCATAAATTCACCCCTTACGAACCAGACAAACATTTTCCGGAAAAGTTCTTTTATTCTTCCTATTTTCCTCAAAAGATAGTAGCCTTCTACAAACTGTTCCATCAAAAACAAATAAGAGGAAAACATGAAATAAAAGAGAATCCGACATGTTGCGTCTGTAAGAACTGCGGAAACACATTTCAAGGGAATTATTGTCCCCATTGCGGACAAAACCACCACACACCACGTTTTACCATACGAAATGCCTTTCAGAATATTTTGAGCGGATTCTTTAACATAGACAATGGTTTCAGCCGTAACCTGATAGAACTACTCTACCGACCAGGATACATGATACGGGATTATCTGAGGGGGAAACGTGTACATTACTATAAACCATTTCAAACCTTGTTCGTTCTAGCTGCTCTATATATCATGGGTGTACAGCTCATTGACCCGGCAGCGATAAAACTATCGGAAAAGGAAATGGAAGAAGAGCCTACTATAGCCAGCCTGATGGATGACATCAAATATCAACAGGAACAGACATCAGACAGTTGTACCAAATATTATTTAGGACAAAGTATTACTTATGCAGACAGTGCACGGTGGGCTCAAACCCACAGTTTATCAGAATCAATACAAGCACAAATCGATGCAAAATTCAGCAATCAAGACCAAGATGAGCTAAAAAAAGAAATAAGCAAACAAATAAAAAAGGAGCTTAAACAAAAAATAAAAGCAAAAAATGGAGAGATTGATGACTGGAGAGGCCTGATGAAAGAAATTGGTACGACTTTGGCAAAACAAGATAGCTTGCGGATAGCCACTTTAGGAAGAGAAGCCAACAAACAAGACTCAACCATATCGGAAATAAGAAAAAACATATTGGCAAACATGGCCCAACAAGATAATCCCTATGAAGATCAAGATATCTGGAATGATTTGAGCGAAGCCGGAAGTGAAATAAAAAATGTTTTCAACGAAATGACAAACAATTATTTTACAGAAAATAGTTTTCTCTCTGCAGTCGGTAATCTGATGAAAAGTTGGATACATGGCAACAAAGCCTTCAGCATCCTTGCTTTGCTCCCCCTTTTCACAATAAGCACCCGATTAAGCTTCTGCCGGACCTCTATCGGACGTCGACTAAACCTGACAGAAAACTTTTTTGCACAAGTTTATATCGCTTGCCAAATCTTATGGATTTCTTTACTGATCCTGCCATTTACCGGGACAGCACACTTGAATGATATTTTTGATTTAAGTTACAAAGCAATCTTTATATTATTTGTCTGGGATTACCGCCAACTGTTTGGACTTTCCTGGTGGAAAAGTTTCTGCCGTACAATAATCATGTTTTGGTATTGCTTTTTGGGACTGTTGCTAGTCTGTTCTATCATTATAGGCATCATCGTATTGATAGCCTATATTATACAATGGGGTAAATAAAAGTACAATCACACAAACCTTATTTATACAATCGCACATCCACAAAATGCAATATGAATAAAAACATTGAGTACAAGAAAAAAGAAGATGATTTTTCTTTGCAGATATAAATAAATATAGTAATTTTGTGCCCGATTTAGTCCGATGAGGTAGAAAAAGCGAAGGCAGTGATGCATTCCACCTTACGGAGAAAACCGTTTAATATTATAAAAAGATGTACGTAATTGTAGAAATTAACGGTCAGCAGTTCAAAGCTGAAGAAGGTAAAAAACTGTTTGTACACCACATTCAGAACGCAGAAAACGGCGCAACTGTTGAATTTGAAAAAGTATTGTTGGTAGACAACAATGGAACAGTAACTGTAGGTGCTCCTACTGTAGAAGGTGCCAAGGTAGTTTGTGAAGTAGTATCTCCGCTAGTAAAAGGCGATAAAGTACTTGTATTTCACAAGAAGAGAAGAAAAGGTTATAGAAAACTGAATGGTCATCGCCAGCAGTTTACAGAGTTAACTATTAAACAAGTTATTGCTTAATCATTTAAAATTTAAGAAGAAATGGCACATAAAAAAGGTGTAGGTAGTTCTAAGAACGGCCGTGAATCAGCAAGTAAGAGATTAGGCGTTAAGATATTTGGTGGACAGGCTTGTAAAGCAGGTAACATCATTGTTCGTCAGAGAGGTACAGAATTCCATCCGGGTGAAAACATCGGTATGGGACGTGACCATACTCTTTTCGCTTTAGTAGATGGTACAGTATGTTTCAAAGTAGGTCGCGATGACAGAAGATCTGTTTCTGTTGTTCCTGCTGTAGAAGCATAATCAGTTACAAAATAAAAAAAATTGAAAGACTCTTCATTCTTTGAAGAGTCTTTTCTTTTAGAATGTCCTGAACACTAAAACCTTACCTTCGGTCCGGATTATAAAATGCTTGGCCAATGCCTCATTCAAAGTCCCTTGCCACCAATTGGTAAACACAGATAAAGGATAAGCCAACCCTTCGGCAAATAAAACCGTACTATTCATATTAAAAATAGAAATCTGCTGACCGATATAAGATTCGAACATACTGTCCTCCTTTATGGGAACAAAGATACCGTAATCTGTCATCATATTAACCTCCGCCTTCTCCATATAATCTGCCAACAAACTGACATTCCCTATTGTATGATCTTCTCTTTTCCCTGTAGCCCCCATGATAGTAATACGCTTCCTCTCCTGTGATAAGCAGAAGCGGAATGCCTTACTCAAATCATTTGTTTCCTGCTCTGTCTCACTATGAATCAACGAAGCATATCGCTCTTTAATACCCGGCAATAAAGAATCACCATCGCCAACAATGGCTTCCGGCATTCTACCTGAACGAATATAAGTATTTGCTGCCCCGTCACAACAAACTACATAAGGACACTGCCTTAACCATTCCAACGCCAACGGATGGGAAGGAAAATCACCATCAGCCAGAATAATTGTTTCCGGCATATCACATCCTATCGGCAATTTATACTCTTTCATAAGATAAATTCATTAATTGTTTCCACTTCAAATAACCGAAAAAAGCGATTACCGTATAAAGTCCATATAAAAAAGAAGTGAAATATAAATCTTTGTAAATATAGATACCACAAGAAACAATATCAACAACCAGCCATACCAACCATTGTTCCACATATTTATGTGCAAGCATCCACATGGCAATAATACTAAGTGAAGTTGTTAAACTATCCCACCAGGGCACTGTGCTATCCGTATAAGTTTCGAGAATAATCCCTATCAGCACAAACGCCACAAGCAGCACAACAAACATAGGCAGCAGCAACTTAGACGGTGTGCCAGATACAGGCTTCTCCCCTTTATCCGGCGTATGGCGCAACCACATCCCCCAACCATAAATTCCAGCCAACAAATAATAGATGCTGATAGCAGAATCGGCATACAGACCTACTTGATAATAAATAACTATATAAATGGCAGGCATAATAACACTGACCGGCCACAACCAAATGCTCGCCTTATATTCAAACCATAAATAAAGCAGACCGATTAAAGTGCCCGCTATCTCAAGATAATTCATCCTTCTTACTTTTCATTTTCTAATCTGGATACAAAAGTAACGAATAACTCATACACCTTACCATTTTTTTATCTATCTTTGTCCATTAATTCAAGAAATATCAAAAAGACTGAAAAGATATGCTTACCATTAAACAAATTACAGACAACACGGAAGAGGTAATCCGCGGACTGGAAAAGAAGCACTTTAAAGATGCAAAAGCAACGATAGAACAAGTGCTTGCATTCAATGACAAACGACGTAGCACACAGAATCAATTAGATAAAAACCTGGCAGAAGTGAACTCGCTCTCCAAATCTATCGGGCAACTGATGAAAGAAGGAAAGAAAGAAGATGCTGAAACCGCTAAAACACGTGTAGCCGAAATCAAAGAAACCAGCAAAGCTTTACAAGCAGAAATGGACAAAGCACAGGAAGACATGACCAACCTGCTTTACACCATTCCTAATGTTCCTTACGACAGTGTGCCCGAAGGTGTAAGCGCTGAAGACAATGTGGTGGAAAAAATGGGCGGTATGGAAACCGAACTCCCCAAGAATGCACTTCCTCATTGGGAACTTGCCAAAAAATACGACTTGATAGATTTTGACCTAGGCGTGAAAATCACAGGGGCAGGTTTTCCTGTATATAAAGGTAAAGGAGCACGTCTTCAACGCGCATTAATCAATTTCTTCCTGGATGAAGCCCGCGCTTCCGGTTACGAAGAAATCATGCCACCGACGGTAGTAAACACTGCATCAGGTTACGGAACAGGACAACTTCCCGACAAAGAAGGACAAATGTATCATTGCGAAGTAGATGATTTGTACTTAATTCCAACTGCAGAAGTTCCTGTAACCAATATTTATCGTGACGTGATTTTGGACGAAAAACAATTGCCTATCAAGAATTGTGCATACACTCAATGTTTCCGTCGTGAAGCCGGATCTTACGGCAAAGACGTACGTGGCTTGAACCGTTTGCACGAATTCTCAAAAGTAGAACTGGTACGCATTGACAAACCCGAACATTCCAAACAGTCACATCAGGAAATGTTGGACCATGTAGAAGGTCTATTGAAGAAATTAGAGCTCCCCTATCGCATTCTCCGCCTTTGTGGTGGTGATATGAGTTTTACAGCTGCACTTTGCTTTGACTTTGAGGTTTACTCGGAAGCACAACAACGTTGGCTGGAAGTAAGTTCTGTATCCAATTTCGATACGTATCAGGCTAATCGCCTGAAATGCCGTTACCGTTCTGCCGAAAAGAAAACAGAATTATGCCATACTTTGAACGGTTCCGCACTAGCTTTGCCGCGTATTGTTGCAGCCTTATTAGAAAATAACCAGACTCCGGAAGGTATCCGCATCCCTAAAGCATTAGTTCCTTATTGCGGATTCGAGATGATTGACTAATAACAGCTAATTACATATATTGAATGCCATTCTGAGTATTGTTCAGAATCCGATCTTTCCCGACAGATTCTGTCTTGTATGCAGAATGACATTCTTTTTTATTATTTCAACCTGATTACTAACCATTTAACCTATTATTATGAATACTTCACAGAAAAATTTCATGGTACCTCTTGCCTTTGTAGGCATGATGTTTTTTGCAATTGGTTTTGCATTGGGCATTAACTCTTTCCTGATGCCGGTATTAGAACGGTCAATGGAAATGTCGGCTTCAGAATCCAATCTTCTGCTTGCCGCCACGTTTGTTCCATTCCTAATTTTTGGCATACCGGCCACCAAATGTATTGAAGCCATCGGTTACAAAAAAACAATGGCTCTTTCATTCATCATTTTCGCTATCGCTTTTGGACTATTCATCCAAGCAGCTGCTACAGAATCTATTGTATGGTTTCTTTTCGCCTCATTCATCTGTGGTGCCGCCAATGCAGTACTCCAAGCTTCAGTAAATCCATATGTAACTATTCTTGGACCTATAGAGTCTGCCGCAAAACGTATTTCCATCATGGGTATTTGCAACAAACTGGCTTGGCCTGCTACTACTCTTTTTATTACCTTAGTAATCGGCAAAACCATAGACCAAATTAAAATGGAGGATTTGTTCCAGCCATTTGGTATCATTATCGGTATTTTCGTTGTATTAGGCATTATCGCCTTAATGGCTCCGTTGCCTGAAGTAAAAGCTGCCGGAGAGGATGCCACCACAGATGCGGAAGAAGCGGTTGCCTGTCCTTATGCAGAAGGTAAAACTTCTATCATGCAATTTCCTCACTTGCTATTAGGAGTAATTGCTCTTTTCCTTTATGTAGGTGTGGAAACCATAGCCTTGGCAACTGCAACCGGATATGCCAAAGCATTGGAGCTGCCGGGTGACAATTACGGATTTATCCCTTCCATCGGTATGGTAGTAGGATACATTTGCGGCGCAACCTTAATCCCTAAATATCTGAGCCAGGCTACCGCAATGAAAATATGTGCCATCATAGCCATCATTGGTTCTGCACTAGTAGCGACCATGCCGGCTGAAATTTCAGTCTACTGCATATTCTTTATGGCATTAGGATGCTCATTAATGTGGCCCGCATTATGGCCTCTCGCAATGGCGGATCTCGGCAAATTCACCAAAGCCGGCTCTTCATTGCTAACCATGGCCATTGCCGGTGGAGCGGTTATGCCATGGGTGCGCGGTGTAGTTCAAGATGCAACTAGTTTCCAGACCTCCTATTGGATCTGTGTTCCCTGTTTCCTTTTCATTCTATATTATGGAATGATAGGATATAAAATCAGAACAAAGAAATAATCCTTTTTTCACATTAAAAACGAACTGCCGGCAAAATCAAAAACAGATTTATCATGATAGGCTCCAGCCGCCCCTCACAAAAGGGCGGCTTTTCTTTTGTCTTTAAAAAATATAATCCTACCTTTGCATAAATTATCAATTTGACAATCAACTCAGAAAAATAACTAACTTACAGTATAGCAAAATGAATAAGATTATTTCAAAAGAACATTTCTCGGAAAAGGTCTTTAAATTGGTTATAGAAGCACCTCTGATTGCTAAGTCGCGTAAGGCCGGACATTTCGTAATTGTTCGTGTCGGTGAAAAAGGAGAACGTATGCCACTTACTATCGCCAGTGCCGATCCCGTAAAAGGTACCATCACACTAGTAGTACAGGAAGTTGGTCTTTCTTCTACACGACTTTGTGAATTGAACGAAGGAGATTATATTACAGATGTTGTTGGTCCGCTGGGTAAAGCCACCCACATTGAAAATTTCGGAACTGTAGTCTGTGCCGGAGGAGGAGTAGGCGTTGCTCCGATGCTTCCTATCGTACAGGCTTTGAAAGCTGCCGGCAACCGTGTAATTACCGTATTGGCCGGACGTACCAAAGAATTAATTATCCTTGAGAAAGAAATGCGTGAAAGTTCTGATGAAGTAATCATTATGACAGACGACGGCTCATACGGGCATAAAGGATTAGTGACTGAAGGTGTGGAGGAAGTAATCAAACGTGAAACAGTAAACAAATGTTTCGCCATCGGTCCTGCCATCATGATGAAATTCGTTTGCCTGCTGACTAAAAAATATGAAATTCCCACAGACGTTTCTCTGAACACCATTATGGTGGATGGAACCGGCATGTGTGGTGCCTGCCGTATCACTGTAGGAGGCAAAACACGTTTTGTTTGTGTTGACGGTCCGGAATTCGACGGCCATCAAGTAGATTTTGACGAAATGCTGAAACGCATGGGAGCTTTCAAAGATATTGAAAAAGAAGAAATTCACAAACTAGACACCGAAAAGCCAATGACTTGTGAAGCGACTAAAGAACTGGATGGCCGGGATGCCGAATGGCGTGCAAGCTTACGTAAAGCCATGAAGCCTAAAGAACGAATGGCTATCCCTCGTGTAAAAATGAACGAATTGGATGCAGAATACCGTTCACATAGCCGTAAGGAAGAAGTCAATCTAGGCTTGAGCGAAGAGCAAGCTGTAACGGAAGCAAAACGTTGTTTGGACTGCCCCAACCCTACTTGTATGAACGGATGCCCCGTAGGAATCAATATCCCGAAATTCATCAAAAATATAGAACGCGGTGAATTCCTTGAAGCTGCCAAAACCTTAAAAGCAACCAGTGCATTACCTGCTGTCTGCGGGCGTGTATGTCCTCAAGAAAAACAGTGTGAATCACAATGCACTCATCTGAAAGCCGGACACGAAGCCGTTGCCATAGGCTATTTGGAACGTTTTGCTGCTGATTACGAACGTGAAAGCGGTCAAATATCCGTACCGGAAGTAGCGGAAAAGAACAATATAAAAGTAGCTGTTATCGGTTCAGGTCCTGCCGGACTCTCATTTGCCGGAGATATGGCTAAACAGGGATACGATGTCACTGTATTCGAAGCTTTACATGAAATAGGGGGCGTATTAAAATATGGTATCCCCGAATTCCGCCTACCAAATAAGATTGTAGATGTAGAAATTGACAATTTATCCAAGATGGGTGTCAAATTCATGAAGGACTGCATCGTAGGAAAGACAATCAGTGTGGAAGACTTGGAAGCAGAAGATTTCAAAGGTATATTTGTAGCATCAGGTGCCGGGCTCCCCAACTTCATGAATATCCCGGGTGAAAATTCTATCAATATCATGTCTTCCAACGAATATCTGACCCGTGTAAATCTAATGGATGCAGCCAGCGAGGATTCGGATACTCCTGTAACATTCGGCAAACGCGTAGCAGTAATCGGCGGTGGTAACACAGCTATGGACTCTGTCCGCACAGCACGCCGCTTAGGAGCAGAACGCGCAATGATTATTTATCGCCGTTCGGAAGAAGAAATGCCTGCCCGTCTGGAGGAAGTGAAACATGCTAAAGAAGAAGGTGTGGAATTCCTGACTCTGCATAACCCCATAGAATATATTGCCGATGAAAAGGGGCGTGTGAAACAAGTCGTTTTACAGAAAATGGAATTAGGCGAACCAGATGCTTCCGGCCGTCGCAGTCCGATAGCTATTCCAGGAGCAACAGAAACCATTGACATCGATATGGCAATAGTCAGCGTAGGCGTCTCCCCTAACCCGATTGTTCCCAGTTCCATCCCGGGATTGGAATTGGGACGCAAAGGAACAATTGCCGTAAATGAAAATATGCAATCGTCAATCCCGACTATTTATGCCGGTGGCGATATTGTGCGTGGTGGAGCTACAGTTATCCTTGCAATGGGTGACGGACGTAAAGCAGCTGCTTCCATGCATGCACAACTCTCCTCCAAATAAATATTATCATTTTCACTAATTTAGCCCGTTATTAAAAATTAACGGGCTATTTTTATTCTATACCGAAAATAAATCACACAGACAGAATGGACCCCATAAATCCATATAGACCTATATCGCCTATCTGACCAATGTACTGACATCAATTGAAATACATACCATGAATATGAACTCTGTCACTATATCTGGAGATAAAATACAAAACTTTATTACCAAATATTGAGGTAACTATCTAAATGTCTATATGAAGTGTGCTCCATAACAACAAAAGAGGTGTAAACGAATCCTTTTATTAACCAAATAAAATTTAAAATATTCACATTATAAACAATTAATAACTCAAATTTAACCAGCATTAAACTCACTCCAGATTACTTTTGTTACCAATTATAATCATAAAGAAAAAACGAATGACCCAGAGGGTAAATTTTAGCATATTATTCTGCACTATCAGTATACTGACAGCACAAGCACAATGGAACAAACAGGACTCGATTCGTTTACAGGAGCTATTGAATGGAGATGGAGAACTAAAAATTAACACAGAAGCCGTAAAGTCTATCCATTTCGACTTTAAATCGGACAAAGACAATATAAAAGGTACTCCATTCATGTCCGAAGACAAACCGTGGATGAAGTTTCTGAAAGACTTGCCTAAAAACTTCGGCGACACAACCAAATGGGTACGCCCTAACTTTGTGCGTCTTACTCCCTACACTCCTTACACCACATGGCATGAAGATCCGGTTAATGATCCCATTTTCTTGAAAAGAAAAGACTCTCTGACAATGTCATGGAAACTAAATATCAAACTGATTCCCAGTTTGCGAAACGGCTATGTAATATTACCTGCCGGCATGGATCAAACGGTAACTCCCAGTAATAACCCATTAATAGGAGGACTGGATGCCGACAATTTTCTGTATGAATCTTTAACCAAACGAGGACGTGCCATCCGACGTAATCGTAATCGTGCCAAAGGTTGGAAAATCTATCAAAGTTACGTACCAACCCGACAGGATTCTATCTTGTTTCCTAGAATCAGCAAAGTATCTGAACAAGATTCATTGCCCAAACAAGACACTTTGCTTATCAAAAAGGATTCAGCAATTATTAACCAAAACTCATTACTTCTTAAAGACAAAATAAACGGCAAGGACCAGACAAAGAAAAGCCGCTAAATGATTCCACTTCAGTTCTGTTTTAAATGCCCAAACAGAAAATAATGTAAATACAGCCAATGTGATAACTTCTTGAATCACCTTGAGTTGCATAATATCAAACGGTCCTCCACTATCTTTAAACCCAAGACGATTGGCAGGAACCTGAAGACAATATTCAAAAAAAGCAATTGCCCAACTAAATGCAATCACACCAATCAACGGAAGGGCTGCAAACCAACTAAACTCTTGTCGCATTTTTAAATGACCATACCAAGCAAACGTCATAAAGACATTTGAAAAAATCAGCAATATTACTGAATAAATACCATGAGACAACATATATTTTAATCTATTTTTTATCCGGAAACAATCTGCCTATAATATCCATTACGCTTTTAACAATTGCATATCAACAAGCATTTTTGGAGTGCAAAGATAATGGAAATAATCGAATTAAGAATAATACAATGAGTTATTGCCGTAACAAACATGTTTTATTTCCAATGAACAAAAAAGCAACCAACTCCACTCTTTCAATCTGCTATTTGTTAAGAAAAAAGTTTGTTTGCTAAACCATGTTATAACAAGCGTTTTTTTATTTCTAAAATTTGGAACTATCTCAAGAATACGTACCTTTGCATTGTGTTTTTCATAGTATTAGATTTAAGGTTAACAAAAGATTGGCTGTCTGGGAAGATAGCCTTTTTTATTTTCTCCTTGCCTAGTCCCCCAAATAGTGTTACAGCTAAAAATGCAACAAAATGAAAAAGGCAGAAACAAAGAAGAATCACTTGTAAAAATAGGGGGAGTATAACAGGACAATGTTTTTCCCACATCAGAAAACATGTTTTTTACACGTACGCCCCATATAGTTATACGTACGTACAAACTCATGCGGACGTATATGAAATCTTATATGTCCAGAATAAAATTCCACATCAAAGATAAGGACGTTTTTTAAAAAGATCAAGAGCTTTTCAAAAAAGATAACCGCCTTTTAAAAAAAGAAAAGGAGCTTTTACCGAAACGTCTTGATCTTTTTTACCGTTGCCAAGACTTTGTAAGCCATTATTCTATGGAAGTACAAACCCCTTATGCACACTTCTTGCGAGAAAAAAGCCTGAAAACACCCTACTTCCTATCAAGCCTGGAATAGCCTATAAAAAATAGATATAACTGAGGACAAGCATGTTACACGAAAATATGTTTCAGAACGTTATGAGAGCATGAGAGCATAAGTGAGAACAAATATTTTTACCATCTGCATATAAGTTGTTTATAATTAGCCTGTTATACATGCAGTGATGGCATGAGGACATAAACACCCGAACTTCCTAATAAGTACGTCAAGAACATTTCCGGAAGTTATCAGAGAACAAAACGATCCTTTAAGAACCAAAATCCTCCCCACAATTTTGCAAATAAACCTCAAACAGACCGAAAGAATTGCTTTTTAAAAAACTTATTTTTCAATTGAAAGGACAGAGGAGCACTCTTTACAAGGCAAAGTTGTTTAAAAAGAAAGATAAAGAGTTGCTCGCAAATCAGGTTTTTCTAGCTTGCTCAAGAACTTTCTATTTATCATAAACTTCAAACTTTATTAAATCATTAAACCATTTCTACCCATATTTGTCATTTAGTAAACAATAAATAGATTAGATTATGGAAAAAATTATTGAGAGAAATGTCCCTATCGCAGAAGAGAATGTAACATTGTCAGGACAACCGGCAACGAATATGTTCGAAGACTGGGGTGAGGACATAACTGAAACAGATCTTTTGCATGAAGAAAAAGATAAAGGATTCTCCCCCAAAAAGAATCCCCAAAAACTGATGAAAGAAATGGATCAAATAGTGCAGGATGACATTAAAAACATTCATTAATAACCATTCATCCAATCCCCTTTATTATTTTACATTTGTCCTAGACTTGTATACGAAAATCACTTGACGAAAAGAGTATAAGGACAACTGAATACAAATAAATTGGAAACAGCTGCCATAAAAAACAGTTGTTTCCAATTTCAATTATGAACAAAATCTCTATGACGACAAATTAATTAAGATAACAACACAAGTCTTGATGCCATCCTATTGGAGCGTTATTCACCTCAGTAGGGGTGAAATGATTTATCGCAATCACATTCCTCACCCCACGTACTATATCTTTTGTAAACAACGCTGCAAGTCCTAATCCCATTCCCCATACTAACACAATAAAAAACTTTCTCATATCCTAATATATTTAAATGGTTATTCTTATGATAAAGAGAAAACAATTCCTATGCCAAAACCAGACTGGTATTGATTATCAATCAAATACATTAAGAACAAACTATTTTCAAAGAAAAAGGTCCACATTTTCATTGTAGAATATTTCTACACTTTCCCCAACAAATCAGACATGTGCATCACCTTGTATCCGGCACAACAAACAACAGGAAGGATACCTTTGTAACATTCTTCCCCATCTAAATACATTGATAATATTGATAGTTGGTTAGCTGCACACAAGTACAAACAACTAACTATAAGCAGTCTCGTTATAATCCCCCAACAACAAAACAGCCATATCAACTATAAATCGTGTTCATTCATCCCAGGCAACAGTTCTTCCTGAATATTTGTCATGCTTCTCCACAAACTATACCGTGCTTCAGGATTCATTTTTTCTAGAGAATATAAAACATCTTTCATATTTGAACGATTCGACAAACTTTCATAAGGACAATTTTTGATCTGTTTACGAAAACCGAGGATACGTGCCATTTCAATTAAATCCGCTTCATGTACCAAGCACATAGGACGAATAATTGTCATCTCAAATTTACGCATCACTAATTTAGGAGGCATCGTACTGAACGCTCCCTGAAAAGTAATATTCATCAACAAAGTTTCCAAGATATCATCCATATGATGTCCTAAAGCAATCTTATTGCACCCTTGCTCCTTTGCCACCGTGAACAAAGCTTTTCTCCGATTCCAAGAACAAAGGAAACAGGGAGACTTCCGAGTATCGGTACTCAGATCAAAAAAAGTTTCATAATGCACAAACGGCACCCCTAAATCCTCTGAGTAGCCTTTCAGATATTCCAAATCAGATTGATAAGGAATATTTGTCATGCCTACATGCACAGCTATCACTGCAAATTTCGGTTTCAAAATACGTGAACGCCTTGCCAATAACTCCAATAGAGCCAAAGAATCCTTTCCACCAGAAAGAGCTATCAAAATTTTATCACCATCCTCAATCAAGCGATACTTTACCACCCCCTTGTTAAAGCGTTGCTCCAACCTTCGCATTATTTTCTCGTCTTCCGTAAATTGTGCCATACATCTTCTTTAAAAATAGGGCACAAAAGTACATGAAAAGAATGATTTATGGAAGATTTAACAAAATAGAATTATTAAAGCATGAGAATTCCAATTAATCTTTGTATTTTTGAATCTAAATAATACGGATTATAAACTAACTATGTACAAAAAATATATCATTGGTTTATTTACTTTATGCTGCGCAGGCAACACTGCGGCACAAAGCTTGGCACAAGCCAAACAACTTTTCCTGAACGGAGAATTTGAACAAGCCAAACCAGCTTTCCAAAAGCTGGTAAAGCAAGCCCCTTCTAATGCCAATTATAATTATTGGTATGGCGCATGTTGTTATGAAACAGGAGAAAAAAAAGAAGCACAGCCCTACCTTGAAAAAAGCGCCGCCCGCAAAGTCATTGACGCATACCGCTATTTAGGGAAACTATATTATGATATCTATCGGTTTGACGATGCCGTAGATAACTACGAACAACACATAGAATGGTTGGAAAAGAAAAAACGCCCTACCGAAATGGCTGAAGCAGAGCTGGAACAAATAAAGCAAGCAGCCCGTATGATAAAAGGAGTGGAAAACATTACTGTAATAGATAGTTTTGTAGTCGATAAAAATGATTTTCTGAAAGCATATAAAATCAGTAGAGAATCGGGAGCACTCTATCACGATCCTACCATATCCGGGACTGTCTATCAAACCGAAATGGGCAATAAAGTACTTTACGGGAACAAAAGCACAGACGGCAAAATGCAACTCTACTCCCGTATCCGTCTGTTGGACGGCTGGAGCGAGCCCGAACCCCTCATGTCCCTTAATGAACAGGGAAATGTAAACTATCCCTTCTTAATGTCAGATGGCATTACCTTGTATTATGCATCGGATGGAGAAGGCTCTTTGGGGGGGTACGATATTTTTGTAACTCGCTATGATTCGGAAAATGGCAATTATCTTCGTCCCGATAATATAGGAATGCCATTTAACTCTCCCGCCAATGACTATATGTATGCCATTGATGAATTCAACAATATTGGCTGGTTTGCTTCAGACCGCTATCAGCCTGATAACAAAGTCTGTATCTATGTGTTTGTACCGAACTCTTCAAAAGAAGTATACAATTACGAAAGTACAGACGAACAGATCATTATAAATGCAGCCAGCCTACATTCTATCCGTACCACCTGGAAAGATGAAGAGAAAGTACGAACCGGCAAGCAACGCCTAGCGGCAATAATGTATGCCAAAGAATCCGGAGAACAACAAAAAGACTTCACCTTGATAATAGATGACTCTGCTGTTTACCACACATTGAACGACTTCCGCTCTGCCGAAGCACGTAAACTTTATCAGCAAAGAATACAAAAGCAGAAGGATTATGACAACCTGAAGAAAAATCTGGATGACAAACGCGAACAATATGCCCAAGGGAACAGTGCACGAAAGAAGAATTTGACACCCGCCATTTTGGAATTGGAAAAACGTACTGAACAACTTCTGAAAGAAATGGCCCAACTGGATATCAGCGTCCGCAACGAAGAAATAAAGAAGTTGAAACACTAATACAAAGATATTTATGGAAGTATTTATTATCATAGCGCTCATCTTGGCAGGAGTACTTCTCTTTATTGTAGAGGTTTTCCTTATTCCCGGCATCAGTATAGCCGGAATAGCATCGGCCATCTGCCTGCTATATGCCAACTATTACGCTTTCGACACATTAGGACCGATAGCAGGATTCATTACTTTGATAGCATCCGTCCTAAGTTGCATAGCCATTATCATCTGGTTTATGCACTCAAAAACCATGGACAAGCTTTCTTTGAAGAAAACACTGGATTATAAAATCGATCCCCTAAAAGGAACCCATATCCGCATCGGAGACAAAGGCATAGCAATAACCCGCCTTGCACTGATAGGCAATGCAAACTTTAATGGACACATCATCGAAGTGCGCTCTGCCGATGGCTTGATTGATGAGAATACCCCCATTTATGTAGAAAGAATGGTTGAAGGAACGGTGATTGTACGCAAATTCAACCTATGATAGAAAAATGACTTACAAATACGATTTTATCAAATTTCTTGATTGACATTCTCATTCAAGTATATTTTAGACAATAGTGAAAACAGCAGAGATTCGATGTAGAGCTGTTCAAATATAAATATTTACTTTTAAACAATTGATTATTATGATCGAACCCAACTATCTTCCTTTCATCCTTATAGGAGGTGGAATTATTTTCGTGGTACTATTCTTTCATTATGTACCATTTTTCCTCTGGCTGTCTGCCAAAGTTTCGGGAGTACGCATTTCATTGGTGCAATTATTCTTAATGCGCATCCGTAATGTTCCTCCTTATGTCATTGTCCCAGCAATGATTGAAGCACATAAAGCTGGCTTAAGTAACATAACCCGAGATGAATTGGAAGCTCATTATATGGCAGGCGGGCATGTAGAAAAAGTAGTACACGCACTAGTATCCGCATCCAAAGCCAACATCGAACTGTCTTTCCAAATGGCAACTGGTATTGACCTAGCCGGCCGTGACGTATTCGAAGCCGTGCAAATGTCAGTAAACCCTAAGGTTATTGACACTCCTCCCGTTACTGCTGTAGCCAAAGACGGCATACAGCTTATAGCTAAAGCTCGTGTCACTGTACGCGCCAATATCCGCCAATTAGTAGGAGGTGCCGGAGAAGACACGATTCTAGCACGTGTTGGTGAAGGTATCGTGTCCTCTATCGGATCGTCCGAAAATCACAAATCCGTATTGGAAAATCCTGATTCTATCTCTAAATTAGTACTCCGCAAGGGCTTAGATGCCGGTACGGCCTTCGAAATCCTGTCTATTGATATAGCTGATATTGATATAGGCAGAAATATTGGAGCTGCTTTACAAATAGACCAGGCCAATGCCGACAAGAATATTGCACAAGCCAAAGCAGAAGAACGCCGTGCGATGGCCGTCGCTTTGGAACAGGAAATGAAAGCCAAAGCAGAAGAGGCCCGTGCGAATGTAATTCAGGCAGAGGCCGAAGTGCCCAAGGCCATGGCGGAAGCATTTCGTAGTGGCAACCTAGGCATTATGGACTATTACCGCATGAAGAATATACAAGCAGATACCTCCATGCGTGAAAATATTGCAAAACCCGAAACAACTTTCGGTAATGAACCATTAAGCAAATAAAACTAGTATTCAACGATTAATGTATTTTTCTTGGATGCGAATGAAACTGTTTTTCTCTTTATCATGCTAATATCAATGAAAGTTTATAAATCCGTGGCATCTACATCTAAGAAATAATCTGTTTGTATACCCATTAAAAAGACAAGAAATATAACATCAATTATACAGACCATTAACCACAAAAAAAAGATTATGAAAAAATATTATGCAGAATCTGAGTTGATTATCAATCCCGACGGCTCTATTTTTCACCTTCATATCAAACCGGAACAGCTGGCAAATAAAATAATTCTAGTAGGTGACCCTGGGCGTGTAGCATTAGTAGCTTCTCATTTCGAAACTAAAGAATGTGAAATAGAAAGCCGTGAATTCAAGACCATTACCGGTACTTATAAAGGGAAACGTCTCACCGTAGTTTCCACCGGTATAGGTTGTGACAATATAGACATTGTGATGAATGAATTAGATGCTTTGGCCAATATTAATTTCAATACCCGTTATGAAAAAGACCACTTACGCCAATTGGAATTAGTACGTATCGGTACATGTGGCGGATTACAGCCTTATACTCCCGTTGGCACCTATATTTGTTCTGAAAAGTCTATCGGTTTTGATGGACTACTCAATTTCTACGCCGGACGCAATGAGGTTTGCGATCTGAAATTCGAACAAGCTTTTATAAATTACATGGGTTGGGAAGGTAATGTATGCATCGCCCACCCATACGTCATTGATGCCGACCGGGAATTAATAGACCGCATCGCGCAAAATGATATGGTCCGTGGCATAACTATCGCCGCAGGAGGTTTCTTTGGCCCGCAAGGACGAGAACTCCGTATTCCACTGGCCGATCCTGAACAGAATGAAAAGATTGAGAAATTTGAATACAATGACTATCGCATCACTAACTTTGAAATGGAAAGTTCCGCCCTTGCCGGATTAGCACGCCTGATGGGACACAAAGCCATGACTGTATGTATGGTAATTGCCAACCGACTAATAAAGGAAGCCAATACCGGCTATAAAAACTCTATTGATGGTTTGATAGAAAAAGTCTTGGAAAGAATATAATTCCCAATTTAGTTGTCTATATAATATGGATAAAATTCACCGGATCATCTATCAATACTTATTCTTATTATCATCCAGAAGAAGATTGGCATAAACAGATTTTTTACAGAATAAGCCAACTCTTTTTACCTAACAGGGGACATCGCTTCATAGAAGACCATTTTTTGTAAAAAAACAACAAGATGTCCCCTCATAAAACAAATAAAAATATGGAAACCAGTTTCAAACAAACAACTAGTAATAAAGTAGAACGTTACCGTCTTTTCCTCCCTCAGTTTGAACTTTTAATATCAGATGAAAAAGAAGAAATAAGTGTTTTGGCCAATACTGCCGCTGCTCTTCGGGAAGCCTTCGGCTTTTTTTGGGTAGGTTTCTATCTGGTTAAAGACGGCCAACTTATTTTAGGACCTTTTCAGGGAAGCACCGCCTGTTATCGCATCCATAAAGGAAAGGGAGTATGTGGAACCTCATGGTCAGAAGCTCGAACCTTGATAGTGCCCAATGTAGAACAATTCCCCGGACATATAGCCTGCAGTTCTCTTTCCCGCTCCGAAATTGTTGTTCCTATTCTTGCTAATGGACAAGTAAAGGGAGTATTGGATATTGACAGTAATCTATTAAACTCTTTTGATGAGACAGACCGCCGTTATTTAGAAGAAGTAACAGCCATCGTAGCTAAAACATTATATTATTAACCAAATGAAAATGATAAACCAAGATACAATCTGCGCCATTGCCACCGCCCAGGGAGGAGCCATCGGAATAATTCGTGTATCTGGCCCAAAAGCGATTGAAATAACGTCACGCATATTTACACCCGCCACAGGCAAGCCACTGACAGAACGAGCACCATATACTCTTACTTTCGGAAAGATTTGTTCCCCAAAGCGAAAAATTAATAATACACTTTTCCAAAAAACGAGTGAAATTCCGCAAGAAAAAAGTGAAACGTTACAAAAAAAAGAATCAATTATACCTTCTGCAGAAGAAGTAATAGACGAAGTTTTAATTTCTTTGTTCCGTGCCCCTCATTCTTATACCGGTGAAGACAGTACGGAAATCATGTGTCATGGTTCATCCTATATCCTGCAGCAAGTTATACAACTCCTGATCTATAATGGATGTCGTGCCGCTCTACCAGGTGAATACACCCAACGTGCTTTTCTAAACGGAAAAATGGACTTGAGCCAAGCCGAAGCTGTGGCCGATCTGATAGCCTCATCGTCTGCCGCCACCCATCGCCTAGCCATGAGCCAAATGCGTGGAGGATTCAGTAAAGAACTTTCTAACCTGCGTAACCAATTGCTTCATTTCACTTCGTTAATGGAATTAGAACTGGATTTCAGTGATCATGAAGAACTAGAATTCGCCAATCGTGACGAACTGAGCAGTCTAGCTACCCATATCGAACAAGTTATTGCCCAGCTAGCTCATTCTTTCAGTGTAGGAAACGCAATCAAGAATGGCATTCCTGTAGCAATTATCGGAGAGACGAATGCTGGAAAATCCACCTTACTGAATGCGTTGCTGAATGAGGAAAAAGCCATTGTCAGTGATATCCATGGAACGACCCGTGACGTAATAGAGGATACGATCAATTTACAAGGTGTCACATTCCGATTTATTGATACAGCTGGAATCCGCCAAACGAACGATACAATAGAAAATCTAGGGATAGAACGTACTTTCCAAAAGATGGACCAAGCATATGTCATTTTATGGATGATAGACTCTACAGATGCCCAAAGACGGTTCGAAGAATTAAAAGCCGAAATTCTTCCACACTGCGAAGGGAAAAAGATGATTATTTTATTTAATAAGTCAGATCTGTTACTAGCAATACAAAAAGAAGAGTTGTCAGCTATATTTGCTGACATGAAAGTGGAAAAACTATTTATCTCAGCAAAGAAAAGGGAAAATATAACGATCCTGGAAAAAAAGTTAGTACAGGCAGCCGCCTTACCAGAAATCAACCAAAACGATATTATCATTACAAATGTACGCCATTACGAAGCATTAACACGAGCATTGGATTCTATTCATAGAGTACAGGAAGGATTGCAATTGGGATTATCAGGAGATTTGGTAAGTGAGGATTTAAGACAATGTATCCACGAACTAAGTGAGATTGTTGCAGAAGGAGGTATAACCTCGGAAGAAACATTGCAAAATATATTTCAAAACTTTTGCATAGGAAAATAGCTTAACCTACTGATTATCAATTATCTATATAACCAACTGATAGATATATACATAATAGAAGCAAATACTAAGTCAGAAAATGTAATATCTCTGATTTTTTCAACTTTTGTCCCTCGTTTGTCCTTCAGCGTGGCATCAAGGGACAAAATTTTGTCCCTTGATGTAATTTTGAGGCTTTTCTCTATAAAATCTGTCAAAATAGCAGATATTTGATGTCTGAATAATGTTTTTTATTTCTCAGTCTCAAATATATTTGAATTGTACAGCATTGATAAACAGTTATATACATTGATATATTCGGAATAAGAATTACTACAGATGATATTCTGATGTAAATACAAATAACATTCTATTGAAATATTAATCTTAGAATTCCTACTGGTTGGTACCTACAATATTGTCATGGACTTGCTGGTTCTGAACCAACTTTATTTTATTGTGGAACTTTTCAATATTATCCACATTTTTAGTGGACAGCAAGATTATTGGAAATAATAACAGAAACGAATGGAGAATTTGGAAAAGACCTCTATCTAACCAGTCAAAAAAATTCTATCAATGATGAAGAAGTTATTTCCAATAACAAACTGCATCAAAACGGTAGAGTTGTATATAAGTGGGCTATACAAACATTATCTTATGACTTATAATCTCTCGTTCGCAAAAATTGTTTATCATTGCAACGGATAATCAATTATTCCGTATCTGATTGATACACAAATAGCAAATACTATGGTAGAAAGTTGTTGGTAACGATTTGGCGACAGCGGTGTTGCACTAATCTTCTGCATTATGCTTTGTCAAACAACTCTGATATAAAAGTAGCCAATTTCTTGATTAAACCAAGGATTTGACTACTTTTAAGTTATAATCTCATTTGACAGTTATAAATAGTCATATTTCAGCTATAATTGATGAATTACGACCCCAAAAACCATGTCCGACCTTCGGGATGAATCAATCCAATCTCTTTCATCTCAGAAAGAATATTGCCAATCATACGCTCTTGTTGCTCTTGGGTCTTATTCTGGGGTAATACCTCTTTCAAATATTCAAAAATGGCATCACGCTTTGCTCCTGAGGAACCTGCATTCTGCAAATATTGTATTATCATTTGCTGAATCTTTGCCTTATCAAGCCCCTTGTTTCCCTAATCAAATAAGCTGATAAACAGACAGTTGAAATCTTACGGCCCTAAAATTGATTCTTGCGGCCCTAGACAAACGATGGAAAATCCGGTGCTTTTACATAACGGGTATATTTGCCTGCACCATCTTTCTGTATAATCCCTGCATTTTTCATCTTTGAAATCAAGCCTCTAATTTGTTTTTCGGACAACATGTCTTGAAATACCTTTTTGAGAAAAGAACGATTTATATAACCATTTTTATGAAAACAGCCTGAAACCAACTTGAGGTAATTCATATTCATTCCTTTCAATCTTTCAGCAGACTCATTCCGATACTCCTCGGACAAGCGATGAGAGCCGTTTTCGTAACCGATAAGGTTTTCTTCCGACAATTTTCATAAAATCTTTTCATCAAGCCCCTCGCAATCCCTCATTGCCATTTTGTACAAAGCCAGCAATTCAAAGACATTCAGTTGCTCGGCGACAGCTCTATTATCCTGTACCTTCCTGACAAAAATAACAAAAGCCGTATCAAATATAGGAACTTTGAACGTGAGACTTACCTGATACGAGTCTGTTCCCGAATAGTCAGGCAGTGCTTTCCCTTCCAGCCGGGTAGGTCAGCTCCCTTACGGGAGCCTTCCCCCCTAAGAACCGTACATGAAAGTTTCCCTTCATACGGCTCAAGCAACTCAAAGTTTCTGTTATGAAACCGGCTCAAAGTAATTTCCATTTGTTGGTGTCAGTGATTTTACAGCATTTATTATGTGTCAAATATTTAACCTTCTTACCATTTATCATTTTATGGGTTAATGTCCATGTGGTTTTGTCCGATAAGGGTTCACCACATACCGGACATCTTTGCATTTGATTTTCCCATGTCCTTAAAATGGTTCGATTGCCATTGAAGTGTTCCAACATCTGTTGGGTGTGTCGTTTTTTGTAGTAGACTTCCCATTGTGGATCATAAGGATTTGAATCATTACATATTTTGATATGTTTTATTATTTTCTTGTCACACAATCTTTTAAGAGAAAATAATTGTCCTGCATTTTCTTCTTCCAACTGTGTTCCAAATATCCAGTTGTTCCCATCTACAGAATGGAAATATCGTTGTTTAATCCAACGCTTTCCCTTTTTGAGGTGTCTTCTAAACGACCATCTCCAGAGTTTTCGCACAATCATATGGTCTAACTTGTTAAATGTCTCTGAGGCAACACAGTTTCTGTAATAATTTCCCCAACCATCTATCACAGGGGTTAGAAGTCTTATAAGTATCTCTTGCTTCGCAGACTTGTTGCGTTCAACAATCTCTTTTATCTTCCCATATAATTTCTTCACCTTATCTTTCGATGGGGTAATGAGAAGATTTCCTTTATATTTTCTGATGTTGAATCCAAGAAAATCAAATCCATCATCTATATGGGTTATCTTCGTCTTTTCTTCGGAGAGAGTAAGACCTCTGTCCGCTAAAAACTCTTTGACCATCAGCTTGATTTCATTTTCCAGTGTTTCTCTGTTTTCACAGGTAATAATGAAATCATCCGCATATCTGACCAAATAGACTTTTGGGTTGTAGTACATTTTTCTTGTATTTATCGCCTTAAATCGCTTTGCAAGTAGACCCTGCAAACCATCTAATGTCATATTCGCCAAAGTCGGGGAGATAATTCCGCCCTGCGGAATACCTTCTTTTGTCGGAAAGAATTGTTTGTTAAACACAAACCCGCATTTAAGCCATTTCCTCAACATTATTTTGTCCATTGGTATGTTGTTTATCAACCATTTGTGACTAATGTGGTCAAAACAGCCTTTTATATCTCCTTCCAGAATCCATTTGCATTGATAATCAGGAGATAAATGCAGGGAACACTGACTGATTGCATCTTTTGTACTTCTGTGTTTGCGGAATCCAAAAGAGCTTTTATCAGCGGTAGTTTCCGATATGGCTTCTAATGCCAGCAGATACAATGCTTGCATTGCCCTGTCTTTCATTGTCGGTATTCCCAGTGGGCGCAATTTCCCGTTGCTCTTCTTAATATGCACCCTTTTTAGAGGTTGGGGAGTATAGCCTCTTTGCTTCAAATCGGAAATTGCTTTTGATTTGGAGAGATGAGTAGACCATGTTACTCCATCAACACCTGCTGTATCACTTCCTTTATTGGAAGTTACTTGTTTTATCACTAATGCTTTAGCGTAAAACGAATGGATCAATATCCACTGCAAGGCTTTCACCTTGTTGTGGCGACTATCCTTCTGAGCCTTTACAATACGAGTTTGTAGCTTCTTAACCTTTGCTTCACATTTGTTCCAGTCTACGCTTTCCCAAATAGTGATTTGTTGGTCAGTAGATGCACACGAGGTTTTAATTTCGTTCATTTGCTTTTCTCCTTTAAAAAGTTCTAAAAGTTTCTTGTAAAGAGTTACCTAACGCAGAAGTCTGCCCACTTTCGTGGTGAGTGATATTGTTCCATTTAATCCATAAACAGGACTCAACTCATATCCTCCTCATTACAAGGATGGCATTCGCTTTTTCTGCAATCCCATACCCGCACCCCCATAGGCTCACCTTACGGCTCGCTTTCCTGAAATACAGGAGAGATACGGGTTTTCCGTGTTCTGTATATGTGACAATAAGATGGGTTAGAATCTGTCTTTTCACCGGCAGTACTAATGTTCGTGTAATCCTAGAATCAAAAGGATTAACCGACTGCATACCTTTTAGTAAAGCCTGTCAGTAGTCTTTGGCTTTTCTACAATCACGATGTTTAAGCAACAGTTCACATTTGTTATTCATACCATCCAGCCTAGCTCCCCTACTATATGACACTAATAGCGGTTGCTTTCCCCTCACGGTTCAAATTTCTCCTTTCGGAAGGGCTTCATTGTCCGAGCAGCTTAGTACAAGACCATTACTGGTTATGCACCTGCCGTAGGCTACTGCTGACGAAACAGCAGGTTCAATCAGATTATTACTTTTTTTTGTAATAGTCAGTAAAACAATCACATACACAACTTAGCACGTCACAGTAATACAGTTGTAGAACATTTTATCCACTCCCTGACCGGAACGCTCCACCAATCCTGTCTTCTGCAATATCTCGCTCATCAGTTTACTGCGCGGAACGCTGTTCACTGTCAAAATGTTGTTCATATCCACCCCGGACGGAAAACCACCAGCATTGGTAATGGTTATACTATCGGGATATTGCTTGATGACAACATCGCTCTGAATCAACATTGAGCGGTGGCAACAAGCATTCAATATCGCCTCTCTGATTGCCCCCTTGTTGAAAGATGGTATATCGAATATATAAGAGCCGTCATTGTAATGCAGAAGCGAATTGCTGGCAGGCTGATTGATGTAATCCCATACCTTGTCAATCACTATGTAAGCGTCTCCGCGGTTCTATATAGTGTGGTAGAATAAAAAGTTTAATAAGCCTTGTTTAGCTATTCTCCTTTTCCCACTTGTCAGGCAGGAGTTCCCTATATTTTTCCAGTGGCGTGTTCGGTTGCCATTCTGCGGTTCTGTTTATCACATCCGTGAGATACTTAAACAGATTTACTTTATGCATCCTGCAAGTGAGTGCTATCGTGTAGAGTATGGCGCCCCGTTCGGCACCCTTATGGCTGCCGAAGAACAATGAGTTTTTTCTTGACAGGAATATGTACCGGTTCATCCGTTCAACTATATTGTTGTCCAGGAAAGTGTCACCATAGTTGAAGATGTCCACTACGGCATTCCACTCATTGCGAAAATAGGTAATGGCTTCCCTTAGTTCGCTCTTGGGTAACAAGTCCCCCCGTTCTTCTATTTCATCAAGCACATCTTTTATTTCCCCGAGTATGTCCAGAGCATACTTTTTGCGGTGTGCAAGATGCTGTTCCGCCGTCCATCCGTCCACCCCGACTTTATGCTTATGCTCGTTTTGATAAAGTTTGTTTATCAGTTCCACGCTTCTTTTTACATCCGGGTCGTTCTCACCGCTATCTATAAATTTCCGTTTTATATGTTGCAGGCACGGGATGCGTGTGATATGGGGATAAGCATCGCTTTCGAGTTTCCGGTAAGGTGAGTAGCCGTCACTTTTATGATGCCCTTGCAACTGCCTAATTCGTTAAGAATAACTCTTTCAGAGCGGGAACCGTCATCGTAGAGCAGATATATCATCCCGGTGTTTATACCCACAACCACCCAGAGGTATCCCTTGCGGACTCCTTTTCCCTTACTGTTCTTTTCCGGGACGAGTATTTTGTAATAGGTTTCATTAGCTGCCTTATAAGGATCGCCCAAGGTTGTCTGCGGATACACTGATAAAGATTTTCGAAGAGGCCTGAGGCTTTCTCCATCAACTTATGGGCCGTGGGTTTCTTCAGCGTAAAGCCATAACCTTCGAAGTAGCTGATGATTCTTTCTACAGGCAGTGATTGTATGTAACGTAATTTTATCATTCCGGCAATGAATGAGCTGTCATTGCTGGAATTCAGGAAAGCCGAAGCCGGTGTTTTTCCCTCAAACAGGCGGCCGTCCTGCGTATAGGTGTGTATCTTGTAGACGTGCTTGATGAAGCGCATGGGGACACATTCATAGCGGACGCATATTCTGGGAGTGGGAGTAAACAGCCGGGCTTTATTGATGTCAAAACCGGGATCATCGGGATAAACGACATGTTCCTCCTCCTCCAGCTCATAATGCATGTCACGTCTGGCCCCATTGTTCTTCCTGGCTTTACGCCCGGCGGCTTTTTCCGCTTCTGCCTTCCGCCTCTCCTCTTCGGACAGAGCAGGCCGGGGAGCCTGTTGCCGTTCGGATGTGTTGGATACAAGTTTGGCGAGTCCCTTGGCAATGCGTTGTTGCTTGCCAAGGGATTCACCTTTTTGAAGGAGTGCCTCCTTAAGGGAGGAGACCTCTTTTGTCAAAGCATCTATCTGGACCAGAAGCCTGTTGTTGTCATCCCGTAATCCCTTGATTTGTTCCTTCAATAACTCTATGAGTTCATCCTTTTTCATGGCATAAAGATACGAAATATTAACGGGACAGCCATGGAGATCAGACAATATTTGTGATGTAAATTATTAAGGAACAAACGATTATGTCATATCCTAAAGCGTTTTCGCAGTCGCACGGACTTCTCCATTCAGGATAAAAGACAAAATCTGATAGGAAACCTCGTAATTGCCAGTATCGGGGTTAAATGTCGGCAGCTCAAAACTTCCACCTTCGAGACGCTTGTAGTAAAGAAGAAAGCCGTCACCGTCCCAATGCAGTATTTTTACACCCTGTCGGTTCTTGCCAAAGAACAAAAAGACAACTCCTGATATGGGAGACAAACCTTTCATCTCTGAGCGTATAATATTGAATAAACCGTCAATGCCAAGGTTCATACGGACAAAGCCCTGATACAGGTAGTACCGGTTGGCTGATGTTAGAGAATACATGGATCCCCCTCTCTTCGTTCATAATCGTGCAACATTTGAATGATACCGCCGGGAGTGACCCGTTTGACCGAAATGGTCATACCGCTATTGAAGGTGATTGTGACTCCGGAAAGGCTGAACTCTTCTTCCGACAACATGACGGGAACTATTTGACTGAACGAAGGAGAGGTACTTGTCGGTCGGGAGGGGGAAACACCGCCATAATAATTACGGACCGCATCTTCCTTAGCTTGTTTAACACTATAGCCCCGTCGGGACATCCAGGAACTCATACCTCCAGAAGTGGTATGCTGCTCGCGGCAAACATCGGCTAAAGAACAATGACAGTCTACTTTCAATACTTCAAGGAAACGTTACCAGGTTTTTCTAAATCTATTTTCTGCTAAATCCATAATGATTCATTTTTATACCAGGCAAAGATATAAGAACGAAAAAAGAGAGACAATATAGAAACGCGGAGACGCTTATATGGTGGACCAAGTATTGTGAGACTGACTTGCTGGAATTTAACGCAAACTTTCCAATATCAGAGAGAGATTATAGCATTTTTAAAATTTACAGAGGCTTCTTTGCTTACGATTCTCGCTTCTGCCGTCGGGTGTCGCACGTAAAAAACAACCTTGTTCTGAGCTCGAAGATTCGGAACAAAGAGAGATAAAAATGAAACTATGATTGCGATGGAACAGATTACCACCGTAGCTACCAATTGAGGATGGCAAGTTAAGCCGAATAAATGTTTTTGTTTATTGAATTATATTCCTTATTTACATATAATACTATACATAATAAAAATGTAATAATTAGATATGTATATGATATATTGGATAATTAGTAAATTTAATATATTAACACACCATATACAACCATTTAATTTGAAAAATTGCGTGGAATTATGAAATATTTTTAATAAATATATTGTTTGTATTAATAATATTATATATATTTGTTGCGTTTAAGGCCTTAAATAAAAGAATTATATCAAATAATTAACCTTAAAGTTATCATGTTTAAATGAAAAAAACGTTCATTTTAGTTCTCTGCTTGAGCATGTTTATCGGGCAAAGATCTGTCTTGGCCAAGCCAATGGAAATAGAAGAGAAACTTTTCCAAGAAACTCTTCAGCAAAGCAAAAATGTAACCGGTCTACTGACAGACGAATATGGGAATCCCATTATCGGCGCCACGATATTGGTGAAAGGAACCACGCAAGGGGTTATTTCAGATATTAATGGGCGCTTTTCCATTCGGGTTGCAGTTGGTGAAACACTCTCTTTCTCATTTATTGGTTATGAAAACGTTGAGAAAAAGGTGACTTCCGAAACAGAGGTTTTTAATATCCGCATGATTGAGGAGTCCACTTCTTTAAAAGATGTGGTTATTGTTGGATTTGGAAAACAAAAGAAAGCGAGTGTAGTCGGAGCAATAAGCTCTGTCAAACCGGAATCTTTCAAACTTCCAACAAGCTCATTGTCAGCATCATTAGCGGGAAGGATGTCTGGCGTAATCGCTGTTCAACGTTCTGGTGAGCCTGGCGGGGACGGGGCGGATTTTTGGATACGGGGTATCGGAACAAACGGGGCTAACTCCGCACCTCTCATATTACTAGATGGAGTAGAAATTTCATCAGGAGATTTGAATGACATCCAGCCAGATGATATTCAGAGTTTCTCTATATTAAAAGATGCCAGTGCAACAGCACTTTATGGAGTCCGGGGAGCTAATGGAGTGATGATTGTCACTACCAAGGAAGGAGCTACAAATGAGAAAATATCTGTAAAAGCACGTTTGGAGAATTCTTGGAGTATGCCATCGTATCATCTTGATATGGTTGATGGCCCGACTTATATGCGTATGTATAACGAAGCTTTGAAAAATGATGATCCTAACACTTCTCCAATGTATTCGGAAGATAGAATTCAGGGAACAATAAAAGGATTAAATAGATATATATACCCGAACGTTGACTGGCAAAAAGAAATATTTAAAAATGTAACAATGAATCAACGGGCCAATATAAATATTAGCGGTGGAAGTAAAATTGCATCATATTATGTGTCTGCTGGCATCTACAGAGATACTGGGATCATGAAAAATATATCACAAGGAAGTTTCAATAATAATATAGACAATAAAAGATATAACTTTCAAGCTAATATAAACGCTAATGTGACAAAAACTACAAAAGTAAGTCTCAAACTGAGCACTGTTATCGATGACAAAAACAGTCCAGTTGTCAGCGCAGCTGATACTTATCGAAATATTATACAGAAAACCAATCCGGTAAATTTTCCTATCATGTTTCCGGCAGGTAGCGGTCCTTTAGGAAATGAAACTAACATACTCTATGGAAATATGAGTTTTAATGGAGCCACTTTTGTCAATCCTTATGCTGAATTGGCAAAGGGGTATTCTACCACGTTTTCTTCCACGGTCATTTCCACCTTTGAGTTAAAACAAGATTTGTCCATGCTTGCAAAAGGTTTGTCAGCAAGGGCTTTGTTTTCATATAAGAATTGGAATACAGCAAAGACTGATCGTTCCACTGTACCTTTTTACTACCAAATAAGTAAGTATAACCCTACAGATTATACTTACACTTTGGAGAAAATAGGGACAACCGGAAGTGATTATTTGTCCTTCTCTAAGGCCAATAACGGAGACAGAACTATTTATTGGGAAGCTGCTATTGACTACCAGCGGTTGTTCGGGAAGAATAATATAACAGCGATGCTGCTTTATAACCAGAGACAATATAATCCTGCTTTTCCTAGCTCCTTGTTTGACGCTGTGCCTTATCGTACCACAGGATTGGCTGGTCGTTTTACCTATGCTTATGACGAGCGGTATTTTGCGGAGTTTAATTTTGGTTACAATGGTACAGAAAATTTTATTAAAGATAGGCAATTTGGATTCTTCCCGTCAATAGCCTTAGGGTACAGTATTTCAAATGAGGATTTTTTCAAGCCTCTAAGAAGTGTAGTTACAGCATTGAAAATAAGAGGAAGTTATGGCTTGGTCGGGAACGATAAAATAGCTGGAGCCCGCTTTCCTTATTTAACGGAGATTTCTTTAGGTACTGGCCCTAATTATCACTACGGTGAAAACATGAATACATGGTATAGTGGAATCACTTTCACACGTATTGGCAATGAACAAGCAAAATGGGAGGTTGGATATAAGGCAAATGTTGGTATTGATATGGAGATATTAGGCAGCCTAAATTTGACAATAGATTATTTTACAGAACGTCGAACCGGAATCTTTCAACAGCCCGCGACCTTGCCAAGTAGTATGGGGTTTGGAAGCACTATTCCATATTACAATTTGGGAGAAGTTAAGAATAGTGGAATTGATGCTTCATTCACATACAATAAGGCTGTAAATAAAGATTTTACAATAAGCTTGCTTGGAAATATTGTATACGCACATAACAAGATAATAAAGGATCAGTATCCGGAACAGATATACTCCAATCTTAGCCACATTGGTCATCCTATCAATTCAATATATGGTTTAACCGCATCAGGGTTATACGGTACGCAGGAAGAAATAGATCACGGACCTGTGCAGCAATACGGTAGCGGTCCTAAGATAGGTGATATTAAATATGTAGATATAACCAGTCAAGTTGACGGAAAGAATATTGTGAATGATAATGACAAACATGTTATTGGCAGTCCAACAGTTCCGGAAATCACCTATGGATTCGGTGGAACCATACGTTATAAAAAATTTGACTTCGGAATATTCTTTCAAGGGGTGGCTCGTACTTCTTTCATCCTATCCGCTGGTAATATGGCCCCATTTGGGCGATGGAATGCGAATGTTGCCCAGTGGATTGCTGATGATTATTGGAGTGAATCCAATCCTAATCCTAAAGCTCAATACCCACGCCTATCAGCCATAGGCAACGAGAACAACCACCAAAACTCCACTTATTGGTTGAGAGATGGTTCCTTCCTAAAACTGAAAAGTCTCGAGTTCGGTTATTCAATGAAGTATCTTCGTTTCTATGTTAATGGAACGAATCTTTTAACATTCTCTAATTTTAAACTTTGGGATCCGGAAATGGGGGGAAATGGATATTATCAATATCCAACACAAAGAGTTTTTAACATAGGAATACAATTTAATTTTAATTAATCATGAAACTAAAAGATGTATTATTAATAATTAGTAGCAGTGTAATTTTAACTTCATGCAACTACTTGGATGTGGTTCCTTCTGAGATTCCACAATTAAGCGATGCATTTAAAAACGAGGCAACGGCACAAAACTATATAATGGGGAATGTTTACGGGTATATTCCAACAGAGAGCTCGATCGCAGAAAATCCTGCTCTTCTTTCCACAGATGAACTTGATATACCATGGAGAAATGACAAAACCAATTTTAAAGCGTACCATATCAACCTAGGCACTTTGGATACTTCGTCCCCATATTTTAATTTATGGGAAGGGGCTAACGGTTCTAAAGCATTATATAAGGGTATCCGTGAAGCATACGTATTTCTAGAAAATATTGATCAGGTTCCGGATTTGGATGTTGCTAAAAAAGCACGTTGGATTGCAGAAGCGCATTTTCTGATAGGTTATTACCATTTCTGCCTATTACGGCAATATGGACCGATTATAGTAGCCAGAAACAGTGTAGATATGAATGCTCCGGAAGAACAACGCTATCCCCGAAGAGAACCTGTAGATAACTGTTTTAACTTCATTTTAGAGAATATAGATTATGCAATAAACAACGGTCTGCCACAAAGTGTTACAAGTAATGAATGGGGTCGTATCACAACCCTTATAGCCAAAAGTTTAAAAAGCCGTATCTTACTATATAGAGCCAGTCCGATATTTAACGGGAATGAGGACTATAGCAACTTCAAGGATTCTGATGGTACAATACTTGTCAACACAGTTTATGATGCGGAAAAATGGAAAGCAGCGGCAGATATTTCTTTCGAAGCTATCCAAATGGCTGAAACGAAAGGCGTTAAGCTTTACAAATGTTCAACAAACAGTTCATTGACATTTGCAGATAGCCTTCTTAAGGCTAAAGATCTCACAGGAATTATACCTGGTCAAAGACCTAAGATTTCTTATAACTCTCTTTCGGAAGAGAAGCGTAAAGAATATGATTATCGTTATACAATGGTCGATCCTTGGAACTGTGAACTGATTTGGGGATTTACCAATATAGAGAATAATCAAACATGGCAAAGACACTCAATGCTAAGGCCCTATACTTTTAATGGGATTTCTCCTACGCTGAAAATGGTAGAAGCCTATTATACCAGAAATGGGTTACCAATCGAACAAGATCCCGAATTCGATTATGAGAAACGATATCAGCTTGTAGCTGCGGACAATGTCCATTGTTATGATAGAACCCTACGACTGCACTATAACCGTGAGCCACGTTTTTATGCAAGTATCGCATTCGATAATAGTATATATGAATTGCGTGGGGCGAATATCTTATGTGAGATGCGTTTTAATAAGCCTTATGGCAAGCAATCGCAAGACGCTTCCTCGACAGGATATTTAGTCAAGAAAGGAGTACACCCATCTTCTGATTGCCAGCAAAGCGGTCAAACAGGTTTGCTTGTAAAATATCCCTTCCCTCTTATTAGGTTGGCCGAATTGTATCTGAATTATGCGGAAGCTTTAAATGAATATGAAGGAGAAGCTAGCCATAGCAAAATAATTCCTTATTTAGATAAGATTAGAGAACGTGCTGGAATCCCTGCTCTGTTAAAGTCATGGTCAAAAGCCAGATATCCCAAAACAAGTTTTACAAAGGACGAAATGCGAGAAATCATACATAGAGAACGAATGATCGAATTGTCCTTTGAAGGGCATCGTATGTGGGATGTCAGACGGTGGAAGATAGCTCGCCAAGAATTTGATCAGGATGTAAAGGGTTGGGATGTTAGTGGTCAAAGCGTAGAAGAATTTTATAATGTTTCCGGAGATATGGCCCAACCTCAGATTGTTGCAGATAGAAATTTCCCCAATGAAAAGTATGCATTATGGCCAATATCCATTACAGAGATCCAAAAGAATAGAAATTTGGTACAAACAGACGGCTGGTAAATATGGATAAAAATAAAATTTCAATATTTTTCCATTATAGAGATTTATAAATCTGTCTATGAAATTAATCGGGATGTTTCTCCTTTTGGCATAAGTCAAAAATAGAAATATAGGGCTTCGTAAGAGGCTCTATATTTTTTAGAAAATTCAATTATAATAGTGCAAGGATAAGATGTAAATTAAACTGTGTTTCAAAGTTAATATTTTATTCTTTGCTGACACAGATACAGTTTAATTTACGTCCTCTTTTATTGCACTTATTGAAATTGTGAATATATATACAGCTTTCTATCTGTCGGAAAACAAAGAGTTTACATCCTCTTCTGTATCTTCCATTTCAAACACCCTCTCGATATCTTTCAGTATTCTGGTATAATTGTCAGATATTTTCTTCTCCGCCCTAAACGCAACTACCAGAAGCGGTTCCTCTTCCAGTTTGAGCAGCCTGAACTTCTTCCTGAAATGCCCTTTGATATTGAAACGGTTTCCCATTCCGATAAATTCCCCCGGATCCAGTGAAGCGAAGTCCTTTGATTCATATATCTCTTCCTTCTGTGTACTGATGGTCACGCTGGAATTGCGGCCGCCACCGCTGCTGCCGGAGTTGGTAGACTTCTTCTCCTTCTCGTATTTCCCGAAAAAAAAAGGGTAATATTTCAATGCCTCCACATCCAGTGTGCGGCCCAGGAAGATATTTCCGAAATTCGCCTCGATGGACGACCTGTCCAGTTTGCTGTACAGTTTTTCCAACTTGGCTCCGAACTGGGTGAGCAGCAGGAACGCCGCCCCGTACTCGCGCAGGACGGAAGGCAGCTTCTCGAAGTCACGCACCTTGAAGGTAGTCATCTCGTCCAGGATAAATACAAAGGGGACCTTGTTCTCCATGGAGAACGAGCGCGAGGTGATGCTCACCATCATGGCAATAACGGGGGATATCACCGATTCCGTCGCATAGTTGTTGCTGATTGCAAAAAGTTTCGGATGCTCCAGATCAATCAGATTGAAATCGAAGTCATTCCCTGTCAGCACATAGTATATGTTCTCATTGGTGGTCAGCTTCGCCACATAGTTGCTGAGGGTGGACACATAGGAGGCCTACATCTTCTCGCTGCCCTCCACCTTGAGGTACGCCCCGCTATCATGGCGCTGATATCGTTCAGCTTCAGGAATTCCTGAAGCTGTCCCGTATCGGCCTTCATCACGAAGTTGACGATATGCGGCAGCGTGCAGCATTCCGGGAACTCGTCCCAAAGCCTGTACGCCACGCCGTTCAGGATGCCAAGCGCGCCCGTATACCATTCGTCCTGTTTGGATGTGGGCGGCATCAACGCGCCCAGTACGTCCTCCATCAACTGCATGAGCATCGTCCTGTCCTTTATATTCCTCCTGTCCAGCGGATTGAAGCGGTAAGTCCGGTTCATGTCCGTGAAATTTACATAATAGAACTCATGGGGGTATCCGTGTTTCCTGATCAGGTTGTATGCAGTCCGGGTATAGTCAAAATCCTTGAAGTCATAGATGAAACCGGCGAATCCGGACCTGATGTACTGCTCCATCAGAGGTTTGCCTATGGATTTGGTCTTGCCGGAACCGGCTCCTCCATAGACAAGGAAATTGGAGAACCAGTAATAATATCTGATAATTGTCCCGTCCGTGGCGTGAAGGGAGAGCAGGGCTTTTCCGCCATTTCCGCTTTCTGTCCCTCCTTTGAAAGAAAGACGAAGAAGTACGGAAACGACACCCGGAAGCAGGAACCACCACCCGTCCGGGATGGTGGCATGTGCGACAGCTGTTTCTGCAAGTACCAACAGCAGGAACAGGACATGTGACATCCGGGATTTTCCCGGAAACAGACAGCTGGCAATGCCGCCGCCAAAAAGCAGGGCTGCCAGTCTCATAATAAACATATGATCCATATTCATAAATTGATTTAGATTTTTCCGGTAAGCGCATCCTTTACCAGTCTTTTAGCTTCCGCTATGAAAGCCTGTTTCGGATTCACCATGAAACGGAACATCCGGTAAGACACATCCAGCATCTTCCTCTCGTTTCTGAATTCTTTCTGCAGGATGGCGGATTTGGCCATGCTCATCGCCTCGTTCTTTCCCGGAACATAATGGTAGGTGTGTTCCCTGCCGTCCTCGTAATACTTGTGTGTGGCCTTATAACCATACATACTGATGAACCGGTCCGCACACCGGGATTTCCACTCCATGTGTTCGAAACCCACCATGACTTTCTTACCGTTTAGTTCATTAAATGAACCTTTGCTTCTTGCTAATGGTGAAAGTCTTACTGTTTGTGTCACATCGTTCCGTGACACGATGATATGTACATGAAGCTGTAGCCCGGGCTTCCTGTCCCCTGACTTTGCCTGTCCCTCCTTCACTTCCTCATCACTGTTCCTGTAGTGGCGTTCCGTTTCCACCCTCCCAAAATAAACAAGATCCTTTCCTGATTTTATCTTTTCCCTGCGAAAATTCTCCGCATACAGGTCCATACAGTTCCGGGAGTAATTCTTCAACTCATGAATGACTTTTTCCTGTTCCTCTACGGTGAGCTGTTCAAATTCCGTCACCTGCTTTCCTGTAACCTTCCGGATCAGATGAGCCGCTTCATCCTGTGAGGGATTGATGGACAGCATATAGAATTTATCATCTCCTTTCATCAGCTTCTTATGGTTGCTGTCAATCTTTTGCATGACCGTCACCGGTGGTACATAATCCTCCTCATGGGAGAAGAAAGTGTCATAATAAGGTTTGTCTTCAAGACTTTCCTTCAACAGATATTCCACCAGTGCCCGGCACCTATCCTTGTTGTCGCATACACAGGGTGTGTTGACCGGTTTATGTACCTTTACAAACATTCCACCTGGATTTAGTTCTGATAATAATCATAAGGTTCCTATTGAAATTTCTTGAATACAGATTCATGTATGATACTGCATTTTTTTCAACTCACCGCCTGTCGTCCTCTGTTCCTTCATGGTGACAGCCCGAACTTCATAATCCCCTTTCAGATAATTCGCCGGACTATATGGACACTTCATTCTGTAAAGGATTGCTGGAAATATGGTAGAATATGCCATTCTTTTTTTTGATTGTTGCCAGCCTTCCGCATAAACCACATTGGCGCCATATAATATTTTCTTGTGAAAAAAAAGTATCATACTTTCTCTGTTCAAACTGTATTTCCACTTCGGATGAGTCGGTACAGGACGGGCCATTACCTGTTTTATGAGCATATTTCCTTTACTTTATATAACAACATTTCCAGATAAACCGGTGCGACAAAATAATCTGTTCCTTTTTCCGCCTTCTTGAAGTTCTTCTGGTCGAAAGCGTTTTCCAGCAGCCTGACAACCTGTCCCAATTTGTTTCTACCTACCACGTCAGGAGCACTTGCTTTTTTCAAGCGTTCCACTTCCGCCTTCAGTTGGGTGACCTGTTTGTCTGCCTGTTTCAGCAGATCATCACTGTGCGATTCCGATGCAGGAAGCAGCTTGTCAATCTTATCTTTTTCTATGGCACGGATGATTTTGATGATCCGTTCGATTCCCTGAAGTTCCAGTGTCTTGAACTTCCCGTTGATTGATGTTCGGGGATCCACCCCATTCCGCTCAAAGTAGGACAGCATTGTCTCAATGAATTCACTGGCCGACACGCTTCCTTTCATTTCGTCCAGATGCTGTTTCACATCTATGGATACACGAATGGTTTTTGTAATTTTTGTTTGCATAATCTTGAATCTTTCTGCAAATGTAAGGGCGGACCAGCACAACCTTTTTGTACTGCCTCCATATTATTTTCTGTAGATTTTTCGCCTACACTGTAAAGAGCTGACAATCAATTATATATAAAAATATGTAGATTTTATATAGACAATACAATTACTTGATTATCAACATAAAAAAGCTAAAATCTACAGAAAAAGTAGACTATTTGTCTACAAAAAAAATCATAATCAATTGACAATCACGGCTCTGCGTGATTTGGTTCATGGCTTTGCCTGAACCCTGCTTGCTCTTCCTTATTATTTTTTCGATGAAAAAATGGAATTTCTCGGGCAGAGCCCTTTCCCAAGAAAAGAGAAAAGACCATGCGGAATGAAATGAATATAAAAAATATGTGACAGAAAAACGGATATATATTATGTCCATACAGGAACAAACTGCAAGGTTATATGGCAGATACGGATGTGCGCCGGATTTCAGGTCTTGAAAGACACGGAGAAATCCGGAAAGGCACTGGCATTGCCATTTTGTAAGAGATTCCTTCGGAAGCTATCGGCAAGTGGTCGGTGGACAAACCGGAAGACAATACGGCAGACTTTATCAAACCGATTCTGAAAATCAAGAAAAGTACAATATCTGTTTCTGCATAATCTTCCCGAAAAAAAGAAAATGAACAATACCTGAGACAGTCAATACTTATGGGTTGCCGATAGAAATGCGCATGAACATTCCTGTCCATGAACGAATAAAAATATAGGTAATCTGAAAATGATGGCGGAGAACCGGACATACCTGGTAGCGTCAAGAAGGAACAAAAAGAAGCAGCAGGATTATTTTGAATGGTCCTCTTTTTCCACGAATCCGATAGGTATACATTCTAAATTGCCGTGTCACTTTTTTTTAATAGCCATTCAATATATATCCATCCAATACTTAATGTCAATACATTTTTATATTTTAACATTAAAACATTAAAATATCAAAATGTTGAAATATTAAAACTTTAGTCATAAATACCTGTACATGAAGTCATGCAGGTGTTGTTTTATGATATTTATTTACCCATACATGTTATATTGTCATCAAAAATATCAGACACCTAATTCTGTAACCCACACTTGATCTTATGTGGAAAATCAATGGATATTCTTTTTTCAAAGGAATGCTGACGGTTCAATTTAAAAACATTTTAATATCAGAATATTTTAATTTTAAAATTGTTTGATATTTTAAAATTAAAATATTACAACATTAAAATATTAATACGGACAGGTATGGAGTTGTAATCCGTATCTTTGCCCCATGTCCTTTTAGAAAAAGGAAATATGCCATCATGCCTCCTAAAAATGTCTATATTTGCGTTTCAATAATATAAATGATATGGACAGAACTAAGGACGCATGCAGACACCAATCAAACAACAGAGTCATCATGTGGTACAAAATAAGAGAATTATATTCAAAAGGATTTAACAAAAGTCAGATTGCGTTCCAGCTTGGTCTGCATAGAAGTACGGTGCGCCGGTACTTGAAAATGGATGAGGACACATTGACTGCAAAATTGCAGCATCGCAGGCGATATCCCCGCATACTTGACAAATACGAAAGTTATGTCTGTGACGTTCTTTCCCGGTACAGGTTCCTGTCCGCCTCCCAGATTCATGACTGGATGAAGGAACAGTATCCTGATCTTCCTGTTGTCTGCGGGAAAACCGTATACAATTTTGTGGAAACTGTACGTCGTAAGTATAATCTGGACAAGGAGGGTCTTTCCAAACGTGTTTATGAGAAAATGCCGGATACCCCTTACGGGGAATATGCCCAGATGGATTTCGGAGAAAGCCGTATGCCCACATACAGGGACGACTTTGTCAAAGTTTATTTTTTTGTCATGGTGATGAGCCGTTCCAGGCAGAAGTTCGTGTATTTTTCCTGTACGCCTTTCACATCAGCCCTAGCCGTATATGCCCATGAACTGGCTTTCGCATATTTCGGAGGGAAGCCAAGAAGGATAATCTATGACCAGGACAAAGTCCTGCTGGTCAGAGAAAACCTGGGTGACCTCATATTGACAAGAACATTCCGTGCCTTTGTCAACGAGCAGCATTTCCAGCCCGTATTCTGCCGTCCTGCTGATCCGGAAAGCAAGGGAAAAGTGGAAAATGTGGTCAAATATGTCAAGCGTAACTTTCTTGCCGGACGGACATTTAACAGCCTGGAAGTCCTTAACACCGAGGTCCTGCAATGGCTGGAAAAAACAGGAAACGGCAAGATACATGGAACCACACGCCTGGTTCCGGCTGAGGAATTTGAGATTGAACGGAAATATCTGTTGCCATACTATGGAGAACCGGTGCCCCCCAAAGACGAGCCGAAAGAGTATCATGTCCGCAAGGACAATACGGTACGGTACCGGACCAACTACTACAGTGTGCCCTCCGGCACCTATAAAAATCGGAACACCGTTGTATGGCTTCTTGAGAATAACGGACATATCGAGCTGTACGACAAAGAGAGCGGTAAACTCATATGCAGGCATGAGTTGTGTCCCGGAAAAGGGAAAAATGTATGTGACAAAAGACATCATAAGGACAAGACACGGAGCGTGAATGACTTGCAGGTCCGGATCCGAAAGCGGACGGAAGATGACCCCACCGTTATTCTGTGGCTCCGGAATCTGGAAAGGGAAAAGCCGCGCTATTACAGGGACAATATGAAACTGCTGCTTCATGTGATATCCGAATACGGCAAAGAAACAGTGATAGCAGCCCTGCGGACCTGTCTGGAAAAGAACATATACAACAGCCTTTCCGTGCAGGAAATATCCGGCTCAATCCACAGGAGTAAGGACAATATGAACGGGATGACTTTCCAAGCTCCGACATCCATTCCGGAAACAGCGGACTGTCATCCTGAAAAAACAGATATAAACCAATATAACAAGTTTTTTGAATGATACAAAGTGAAAAATTGAAAGCACACGCCAAACGTCTGCGGCTTTACAACATTGCAAACCGCATGGACAGCATTCTGCATCATGCACAGGAAGAAAAACCGACCTACCCGGAATTCCTGTTCCTGGTATTAGGCACCGAAGTTGAGATGAAAGAGAGGAAAGACTACGAGAGACGCCTTGTTGCGGCACGTCTGCCCCGAAAACATGATCTTGACGAATACGACTACAATTTTTATGAGGGCATAGACCGCCGACAGATGAAGGAGCTTCGTGAACTGGTATGGCTCCGTGAAGCTTATAACCTGATCCTGATGGGACCATCAGGAACCGGAAAGACATTTCTGGCAGCCGGTCTTGTCTTTGATGCGGTCAAGGCCGGTTACAAGGCATACCTGATGACAATGGAGGATATCGTAAATTGTCTCAGACTTAAAGACATCTCAACTCCGGCCATGATGACTTATAACAAGGTTCTGCGCGCACAGCTGCTGGCAATAGATGATATCATGCTGTTTCCTGTGAAAAGAGAGGAAGCAACTGCCTTCTTCAACCTGATAAACACCCTACATGAGAAGACATCCATCATCATTACAACCAACAAGGCACCTACAGAATGGGTAGAAACATTGAATGATGAAATCCTTGCCAGCGCTCTGCTTGACAGGCTGCTTTATCGATGTGAAGTCATCAAGTTCACCGGCAGTAGCTACCGGTTAGAAAACAGGCAGACGATTTTCAAGACTACAACAGGAACGAGAAACGAACTTATGAAGCCTTAGTTACTGGTGTATTCTGTGGCATATTTAACTTTTCTAAAAAAAGGCACAAGAAAATTCGCAAATTACAGGCAACCGAGGTAATTGTAAATATAACGGAAGATCCCTTCTCCTTCACGACCTGCATCAGTCGCCACGATGATCCGGTCAGACTGGGCGAAAACTTCCCGGATCACCTTTAGCTGTTTGAGTACGCCGGGATCGGATTTGTACTCTTTGCCTTCCTGTATCTGGCGGGGAATGAACTTAAATTCCTGCGGGATGATGGGCAGGTTTTCCCGGCGGAAGCCCGTGTAACCGTAAGCGTCCGGCATAGCCAACTGTACAAGATGGCCGAACGCCCAGGTAACGAGGTAGTCGTTGCCTGAGAGGTAGCCATCGTGACGTTCACGAACTCCCAACACGTTTGCTATATCCTTCGCCACGGAAGGTTTCTCGGCGATAATTGCTGTAATCATAAATGTTCAATTTTTAATGGTTTGACAAAAAGTGTCCCGTCACTTGGGGGCGGGACAACTGAATCGTAATAAAAATGGGAAAAGGATTAACGGCGGACGCCCTTGCGCTGCTTGGGCTTGTCCTGCTTCTGCTCCTGCCGTTGTTCCTGTTTCTTATCCTCTTTCTGCTGCTCCTTGCGGTCTTTCTGCTGCTTCTGTTCCCCGGTGGGCTGGGTTTGTGCAGATTGCAGGGCTTCTTTCAGGCTCTTGGTGGATTCGTTGGTTTTACCCTGTGAATTGACCGCCACCTGCACCTCGTTCTCGACTGCGGGCTTGACACGTCCCTCTTCAAGTGCGGTCTTGTAGTCCTTCGGGAACATGAAGGCGGGATATTTCTGTCCGGGCTGCCATGTGATATAGCCGTGATAGGCTTTACCTTGTTTATCCACCAGACCGGAAACTTTGACCGTTCCGCCACCGGAGAGTTCAAGCTGCGACTTCTCGGTGAGTTCCTGCTTGCGGAAGGTCTTGGGGACTTCCTGATTGGCGGTCTGCTTCTGCATTTCCCGGTGTTCGTCCATCGCCAGTTTGCCCCGTTCGCCGAAAAGTAGTTCGAGTTGCATTCGGGCGGCACTGAACTGTACGGGGGCTAAATAGGTCTTGGGCTTCTGCCCCTCTTTCGCTTTGGTCTGGAACTGGCAGACGACGGCTTCGCCCTGTTTCAGCTTGGCAACTTCGTCGGGGGTGAAGGTATGCCCGTTCTTCTCGGCAGGAACGCGCACCTTGTCCAACGGGAACGACACCAGTTCGTTCGTTTTCAGGTTACGGCTGATAAGGGACGGGATTTTCTCACCCGCCCGGTTGGTAACCTCGGCGGGATGCCCGATATTGCCGGAGAGCTTCACGGTGTCCATGTCTTTTTGGGAAAGTTCGTACCCGAAAAACTGTTTCTGCATCTTGTCAAGATCGAGAATGCCGTGGCTGCAAATGACGAGCTTGCCGTCGGCGTTCTCACGCAAGGAAAGCTGGCTGTCGTTGCTGTGGGAAAGAGTACCGAGATTGAAGTACACACGGGCTGTCTTGTCGGTTTGGAAACCTTTCAGCATCTGGTCGAGCATGCCGTTCTGTTCAAGCTGCTCCCTTTTGATGCCGATGGATGCGGCGGCTTTCCAGTCAATCTTGTTCACGTCGTACTTGTACTGCGGCTGTTGCTGCTGTTCCTGCGGTTGTGGTTGCTGTTGCGCTGCATCGGTCTGTTGCTGTTGTTGCCCGGCGGCAGGTTGCGCCTGCTGTTGGCTCTGTTGCTGTGTCTGTTGGGGCGGCTGTACTTCGTACTGTGCCATGCGTGCCTGTCCTTCGGGCGTGGGATTTTGCACGGTCTGCTGGAAATCGGCGGCTACCCGTTGCACTTCCTCTTCCGGGACACGGAAGAAATGGAAACGGGTGGGGTCTTTAATCTGATTCCAGAGATTGGAAAAGAAGTTGGAGAACATATCGCCATGGCGATCCACCCGGAGAAGGTCGTTGTTGTCCTCCAACGGGTTCTTGGTTTGTAACTTGCCGTCCTGCACTCCGCTGACGGCTTGGATGGTCTTTTCTTCTTTGTCCATGACAAGAAGGATGTCCATCAACTGCTGGCTGTTGTCCAGTCTTTCGTCCATAAACTTAAATTTTTAAATGGTGAATACTAATGGTTTCCAGTGAAACCGGACGTAAATATATAGGGGAATGTGTTGATTATTAGCAAGTTTATGGCGGGGTGTCGCTACTTGTCGTCCAGTTCGCAGGTTTGTCGTATTCACAATGTAGAATGTACTTATAAAATCTGCTGTTAATTATTATAAGTAATAAATACTTTGATTGATTTTAACAGAATGGTTAAATGTTTTTTGCTTATATTTGCCATAACTATTTTCTATAAGAATATCTCTATTTAATTATAAACCAACAACTGTATTAAAGAATAATGAGTATAAAAAAGCGAAAGTTTGATAGTATTGAGAAAATGCTAAGTTTTCCTAAATACATTACCTTGGATAATGATACATTAACCCTAAAGAATTGCATCATAAATTTTGATTTCAGTTTAGTTAATTTTATTTCAACAATATCACCTCAATCAATAGTTTGTGTATCGAATGAACAAAAAGAAACAGAAGATACAGGTAAATTATATGAAGTAAATTGTAATATTACTTTTGAGAATGTTGATTTTTTAAAAGATGTTTCAATCATTGGGCTTGTTTTCAAAGGAAAAATTGAACTAAAAAATATACAATCAAGTGTTCACTTTGGTTTTAGCATGTGTTTTTTTGCATATCAATATATAACCCCGTTCAATAATGAACAATTTCCAATAATAATAGATAGAATTACGCATACACCTTTATTATTTTTCGACAACTGCCATTTTAATTCTAATATGTTAATTATGAATGTTTATTGTTCATTCCTTTTAATCTGTAAGTGCGAAATAAATGCTTTGATAGGTATAGTGAATATACATATAATAAAAGATATAAATCAATTAGCAAATGATATTATTAAACAAGCAGATAGCATCTTATTAGATGAAATTCATGTTCGCGGAGATTTTAAAATGGGGAAAGTTACTAATGCTTGTAAAATGTCTCTGCGCAAAATAACAATAGACAAAGATGGTCTATTGAAAATTTCTAACTATAATGACGATTTAAAAAAGAAGACCAGCTATAAATTAGGAAATATAGAGTTTCTCAATTCGATAGTGAATGGGACTATTATTTTAAAAGATTCCGTTTTTCGAAAATTTAAGTTTGATGAAATTTATGTTGCAGGAAATATAATAGAAGAAAATATCAACTACGTTGATTTGTGTAATATTGAAACAGCAAATATACTTAAAAAACAAGCCCAAAAGCAATCCAATACTTATCTATATAACAAGCATAAGTCAGAAGAATTAAATAAATTATTTATTAATAAAACAATTACTCCTATTAAAGATACAATAAGTAAAATAGAATATTATGAAAATAAGAAGTTATTTATTTTAAGGACAAAAACAATAATAAAATCCATTATTCATAATTTATATATTTTTTTTATCTCAACATTATTAGCCTTTTTCTCTAAAGAACGATTCTTATTGTGGATTAATAAATATTCGAATAATTATGGACAAGATTGGAGTAGAGGCATAATTTTTACTTTGATCGTTTCATTCATGTTTTATTCTCTTTTTACGTATTCAATTAATAAAATTGAATTTTCTACCGATTTTAGTCAATGGATATTTTTTAATCCCACTTATTGGAAGGAAGTCATTGGTTATCTGTGGTTACCTAATTTAGACGATTTTAAGGTCTTGTTGAATGATAATAATGTGTCTGTTTGGAGTTACAGTTGTTTTATTATTGGAAAGATTTTTATTGCATTTGGAATTTATCAAACTATTTCCGCATTTAGAAAATATGGAAAATAGTGTGTATTTAATATGGCATTCCTAAATGTTTTTCAGGGATGCCATATACTATAATGGATAGTTATTATTTTATTAGATACATTAGTTCGGGATCAGCCTTGATGCGCTCGATTTCGTCGGCGACAATCTGCTTGACCTCGCTCTTGATGCGGTAGTAGTTCTGTTCAATCTGCTGCTGCATGGTGTCGTTGCCGTCCTTGTCGGTGAAGTCGATAATCTGCGGTATCTTCACGTAACGAGCGGTTTCCCGCTTAACCTGCTCGTTATCCACAACAATCTCGGCATGGAAAATCTTCTGCTCGATGCGCTCGTCGAAATTGTCCGCTACCGCCCCGACAAACATTCCCTGTGTCAAGTTGCTGATTTTTGAAGCCGGGATAAGGCTATCCATCTGGGTATTGATGGAAACGGAAGTTTCGTTCCGGTTGATTGTCATGTTCTGCCGTTTCTGCAAGACCTTGCCGAAACGCTCCGACAAGGTTTTGGCGGTTTCGGCAACCACCTGACCTGCAAAGACATTCCCGACGGTATTGCAGATCACGGCACTCTCCTTGTCTCCGTAGTCCCTTTTTAACTGGCTGAAATCCTGAAAGCCGAGCATGACGGCAACCTTGTTGCTTCGGGCGGTGGCAATTAAATTATCCAGTCCACGCATGTAAATCGTGGGTAACTCGTCTATGATTACGGCGGATTTGAGCCGTTTCTTCTTGTTGATTAACTTCACGATACGGGAGTTGTACAGACCGAGAGCCGCACCGTAAATGCCCTGCCTGTCGGGATTGTTGCCGACAACCAGCACTTTCGGTTCTTCCGGGTTGTTGATGTCGAGCGTGAAATCATCCGCCGTCATTACCCAGTAGAGAGCCGGGGAAATCATGCGGGAAAGCGGGATTTTGGCACTGGCTATCTGCCCCTGCAACTGCTCCACCGCCGAGTACAGCCCGTAATGGAAATTATTATAGATGAATGTCCGCAAGCGGATGCCCGAAAGTTCTTCCGTGCTTTCCTCGTATTTGGTGTGGAAACGGTAACAGTAGGTCTGACTGTCGTAACGATAGTACGTGCAGGCGACACGGAAGAGGTTGCAGAAGGCTTCGAGCGTGTTGCTGTTGAAAGCTGCATACGGGTATTCCTGCCCTTTGGCAAGCCAATCCGTGTAGGCTTTCTCCACGGCTTCGCCCTCCAGTTCCGCAATGTTAAACAGTGTATAGGTCTTTTGTACGGTTCGCATAAGTTTAAAAATTAAATGGTTTACAATTCGGTTTCTTTGCTATCTTTCTTTCCCGCTCCGGTTCACGAAAGAAAGTAGCGGGCGGATTGCTCCGCCCTTGCTCCCTGTTTGGTTAGGCTGCAATCCCTTCGGGTTGCTGTTGTTCTTCGGCTTGGGTGATTTCATGCCCTTTTGCCCTTGTCTTTTCCTGTACCAAAAGAACGGCTTTCTTTTCCTCGATGCGCTGGTGTCGTTTCTCGTACACCTCGTTATATTCGTTCTCGATAGTGGCGAGTTCTTCGGGCATGTGCTTACGGGCGAAGTCAAGCAAAAGGCTTGCAACGGTATTCTTCCCGTAGGCGTTTCTGAAATTGGCTATCAGATAGTCCCTGCGGATGATAGTTTTTATCTTGACGGTGAGATTAGCCACAATATTCATTTTATCCTCGTCCGTGAGGTAGTGTTTCCCTTCTTCGGTGATGCCTACGGCTGTAAAATGCTCCTCCCGCAAATTGGATAGCATGAAGAAATAGAGTATCTTTTCCTCGTCCGCACCGAATTTACCACCCGTGATGTCGGCTTCCATTATTTGCCGTTTGGTATCTTCAACCGTCTTTTCAAGGGCTATCTCCTTGTTGCGCTCGTCCTGTTTCTCCAATTTCTCCACGGGTGAAAGCGGTGCTTGTACGGCTGTCCCGTCCGCTGCCTGTTCCGTCACGTTCTCCACATAGCAGAAAACAATCTCCTTTTGCCCTATCTTGGCGTAAACGGTGATTTCTCCGGCTTCGCTCTTGCGGGTGATTTCTTCCTCCTTCTCCATGTAGTCAGCCCATTGCTGTTCGTAACGGGTACGGGCTTCCTCGTACTTTTCGGTGTCGTTAAAATTCTCGGCTTTGGGTTCTTGGGGGCTGTTGGGGAAAGTGGTGTACGTTTCAAGGTTTTCGACCTCGTAGCCCAAAGCGATTAACCGTTCTATTACAGTGTCGTTTGTGGTGTAACGGTCACGGCAAAGGGAAACGTTCGGGTTTTGCTGCATGATTTGAACGGCTTTTTCCATGAGGAAAGATGCGTTCATTTCGGCAAGACACGTGCGGTTGGCGCAATGTCCGCACCCTCCGTCACAGAACAACAACAGGTTGTTCGTGTTGTGGGCGCACGTGGCGCACTCGGTCTTGTCAAAGGAGTAATACCGTAAATCGGTGGTATAATTGCTCTCTATCCGCTTGGCAACATCGGCTGCTTTCAGCCCCCGCCAACTGTTGTATGCGTTACCGTCCTGCAAATGTTTCTCGTACACTTCTTTTTGTATATCCTCACCGTATCGGCAAATCTCGGTTGCCACGCTGATAGTCAGTTCGTCCGTTTCCAAAAGGGTGGCGATTTCGGGAATTAGGGCGGTGAATTTCAGACGGGTGCGGATATAGTTCTCGTTCTTGCCGAAAAGTACCGCCAATGTCTGTACGGTGTGCCGTCCGTTCTCTATGAGTTTTTGGTAGGCGTTGGCTTCCTCAATAGGTGTCACGTCCTTGCGCTGCAAGTTTTCGGTTATCGCCATTTCTTCGGCTGCCTCGTCCGTGAGTTCCGAAACAATGGCGGGTATATCTTCCATTTCCGCCATGACGGAAGCACGGTATCTGCGTTCACCGAAAACAATCTCGTAACGGTCTGTGTCGGCTATGGGGCGCACGGTGATAGGCTGTAAAACTCCCTGTTGCTTGATACTTCCGGCAAGTTCGTAAAGGTTCGCTTCATCGAAGTGCTTGCGGGGGTTAAAACTGCTCGGCTGAATGTTTGCCAATGCTACCAATGTAATGTTTCTCTCTGCTGCTGATTGATTTACTGTTGCTTTCATAATCCTGTTATTTTTTAGTTGATTAAAATTCTGTTGATAAAATGGTTTCTTTGCTACCTTTCTTTCACCGCTTCGGCTCACTGAAAGAAAGTAGCGGGCGGAATGCTCCGCCCTTGTGAGCCTTATTTGCGGTTATAACATACGTTTGCGAACTTCATCTTTTTTTCTACCGCCCGTTTGAGCGTGTAGAACGTTCCGCCAACGGTTGCGATTGCATCGTAATAGACCATAAGAAAAGCGGAATTTTCCAAAAGGTAATCGTTGCGACGTAAAAAGCAGCCCTCGAAATAGGTTTCGGATAGGGTTATCACTTCATCGGCTTGCGCTAAAATGTTGTTATAACGCTGCCTGTCCGCTTCGGTATATCTGTCGGCTTGTCCTTTGAACGGAATAACGCATTTTAGACGGATATACGGGTATTCCTTTTTGAGCCTTAAAACTTCTTCGGCTGCAATGATGTCGAAGCCGTCAGCCATTCCCGACAAAAAGGTATGATAACCTTTCTTTATGCAAAATTCCTCTATCGCTGCCCACGTGTTATGTGCCACGTTTATAAAAAAACGTTGGCGGTCGGTCGTGAATTTGGCTATTCGATTGGTACGGTGTCCCGAAAAAGCTACGGTACTTTTTTTCAGCCATTCGTCACGCTCTTTCCGGCATTGCTCCAATGTGGGGCGCAATGTAGAAAACAACTCACCGTTTAAATGTCGGTAGTCATATTGGTAGTATATTTTTCCTCTATACGCTCCTAAACAGCATTTTATATACATTTCCTCTCCCAAACCTTTGGTTGTTGATACTCCGTTTTCGGTCAATGTATTTGTTTCCATATTGGTATATTTTAGATTGTTATTACTTGGTTATTTCTTCCCATACGCCACGCTGTTTGTCAAAATCAACGTTGAAATAATAGGCGGTCTTTGTCTTGGGTTTCTTCCGTCCATTGAAAACTTGGGTTTCTAAAACCTTGTACCCTTTGCGGGTTTCCGCCACGACTTCACAGGTAAGAGATGACAAAAATTTGTGCTTGAATTTCTTTCCTTCCATATTGGTATATTTTAAAAGATTAAAAGAATGATTATCAGAACGAACACGATACCCACGAACAACCGCCAAACAAGGGCGAGAATGAACCGTGCCACGAAGTAAAACAGGAGTACGGCAAACAGTAAAGCGAAAAACTGCCCTGCGGTGGTGGTGAAAAAGTAAATCACCACAGACCAAAGTATAAGGCGGTAAATCAGTTTTGAAATGAGTATCGTTTTCATGTTCTTGGGTGTTGTGGGCGAATTGCTCCGCCCTTGTTAGTATTTAGGCACAGAATACAAAACCGTCAAGGAACTTGTAACCGTCATTGAACAAATCACGTGCGAAAGCTGCGTAATCAAAATAGTTGAGAACAAAATCGGATAGTTCGTAACATTGTTCTATTACTTCACGGGCGTAATCTTCTTCCTCGTCATACTTCCCGATATATTCATCATTGAATTTTCTTACAAGGTCGTCCGCATCGACTTTGCTTAAATCCCTGCTCTCGTAATCAAGCCAAGCGGAAAAGGCTTCCTGCTCGTTTGTGTCCATATCTTCCACTTTATCCCGTAACTCGAAAAACATATCTGAAATCCAACTTTCGCAAACAAGTTCTTCGGGTATGTTTTCTCTATCTTGAAACATAAATTCGGGGTCGTCCTCGTCCTTGTGGAGTTCCTTACACGCTTCCAAAAATTCGTCCTTGTCGGCAAAATCGGAGAGGTCGAACCATTTGCCGAAAAGTGACCCTGCGTTGTATTTGGCGTAAGTACCTACGTAAATCGCTGCTTGTGAAAAATCTGCTGCCATAACTCAAAAAATTAAAATTGTTACTACTTGTTTTTGTTATCATCGCTTGTCGCCCCAACCCAATTTTTTCCCTTGGCTGATTGGGAAGAACATTGACAATAATTGAAACGGAAAAGGCGAATTGCAACCATCTGAAAAAATGGTAAATACTACCCGTAGGGTGGAGATTTGGCATTTTTGCGGATTTGCTTTCGACTCCGCCTACCTTCGTCAATGTTTTTCCAATCAGCTTAGGGAAAAATAGCCTTCCAGTAGATTAAATGAATGATAGATTACTTATCGGTACAGGATGGGAAAGTTTTGTTTTGAGAACCGGGAACTCCGGTTTCCGGAAAAGAAAGAAATATACGGGTTGGTGATTGCGGGGTGGAAAGACAACTCTTTGCCACGCAAGTATTCTTCTTTTGCCGATTTATCGGGTTAGAAAGAAGTGTACTTGTGTGGCAATGTGTTGTGCGGGTTGGCGAGGTGCTTTTCGTCCGGTTTACGGTAAACGGACGTAGCAATCAGCTATCCGGCTTTTGCGGATGGCCGTGCGAAGGTAGTGGCGGAAACGGGACGAAAGTTCCGCAGACAAAGGATTATCCTGTTAGTCACGGCAAAGCCCCAAAAAGGAAAATAACGGTTGGAAAAAACGGGTAAGACAATAAGGGGCTGCCGGGACAAACATCAGGGGAACTTATTCGGACGGGATGGCGCACGGAAAGTTTCGACGGCAGGCGAAGCTCCGGGTGACAGCACGGACGGATGTGTTCCGTTTGTCCTGCCCGGCTTTGCGTTCCCCTTCTGGCATGTAGCCTGCCGGAGTGCTTGAAGGGGAACGGGAAGCAGGGACAGACCTATACCGCTTACGGGTGGGCGGGAATAAATGCAATAAAATTGAAGGTGGTTGAATTAAAATGGCTACATTTGTAATATGGATAATAAAGCGATACATTTAACTGCAAAATCTGTAAAGCTATGATTATGGGTATATTATTATTGCTGGTTGCCAATATATTGATAATGATAGGGTGTCTGATTAAACGGAAGTTTAAGGCATCGTTATTATTGTCGATACCCGTTATTATTTTCATATTGGTTGTTACGTGGTTTTTTACACCGGTTCCGGTTAGTCTTGGAATAGTAAAATTGCCTGTGATAGAATTTGTCAAAGTGAGGAATATAATTGAAAACGACAGTCTGTACGTTGATGTTGAACATGAAAGCGGGGTAATTGAACTTTTAGCGGATAAAAGGCTTGAAAAGGCGGTAAACGGTGGTCTGTTGCGACTTGTCGGTATGGATAGACCGGATTTCAGTTATGAAAACACTTATGAAGACACTTCATCCAAAGATATAATCCTATGCTCCGAGAATACTTCTTTTGTAAGGGAAGAAAATGGCAAATACTTATATCTGGTTGCGTTTCATCCCGAAGTTTCCACGTCAGAATTTCAATCTATGGAGGGGAATATTTGCTGTAAGCTGTTTTTTGTGCAAATGTTCTCGCCTATTTATGCAACAAACGGAATAACCGTTCCTTGCGATAGCTTGCGCAAGGTCGTTATTCCGTAATCTCCAATCGTTTATTATTCCTGTTCGTCCTCGAAAGCGATAGTCTTGGCAAGGAACAGACCGATTACGAATTTCGCTCCGTGTTCGATCAGTTTGCGCTTCGTTTGAATGAATCCCTCTCCAGTCGTCAATAAGTCGTCTATTAGCAGGCAACATTTACCATTGAAATATTCGGGATGGAACTCTAAGTTGGCGGTCTTGTCCTGCCCGTGCGTACCTTTGAGTTGGGGACGGTCTGCGGTCAGGGTGATGGCTTCGTAACCGTCGGCTACTCCGATGTCTGCCGAGAGTTTACGGCAAAACTCTTGGTAGCGGATGCGGTTCTTTTCACGGGTGGATGCGGGAATAGGTATCAGGACGGCACGGTGCTTGTTCTCCTGAATGACACGGATGCGACTGATAGCGATGGAAAAGAGTTTGACGGAGAGGTCTGTTACCTGCCCGGATTTGAATTTGAAAATAAGGTTGGAAATCTTCTTGCCCTCGAAGGTGATCTTGTCGTTACGACGGACGGGGCAATAGTCATACAGGTAAAGGCACAGGCTCCCGTCCAGACGGAAGAAACCTTGGAAACGGTTATCCAACGGGAAAAAGGCTTTGCGGAAATCCTTGAAGAAAGTAAAGATAAGTATGCTGTTCCACAAACGGGCTTCGTCCTCGCTGCCGGACTTCAAGTAATACATGAAACCTGCCAAATGACCGCTCTCGTACAAGCCCATGCCAATAGTGAGCCTTTCGTTGAAATCGCTCTGGCTGACGATGTACCAGCCGTAACGGGCGAACTGGGCTTCGTAATCGGAACGGGTTTCGAGAAGGAAATAGAATTTGCCGTCGTCCTCGAAACGGATCACGTACTCGCACCGGAGGGCGACCTTGCCTAAAATGCGGCGTTCTTCCTCGATGGTTTCGGGAATGGCAAGGAAGGTGTATTGTGCTACAAAAACGGGTTGTTCCATAGTTAAATGTATTGTTCTGTTGCAAAGGAATGGATTATCGGAGAACCGGACAATTAAAAACGGGGAAAATATGCTGGCAGCAAAAAAATATGTTGCCGTCTGCTTAGGTTTGCACCGCATGGGGCATGACAAAGTTACAAGCATGAAGCAAAGCACGGACAAGCGGTACATAAACGCACGGACACACCCGCAACAGTCTGTATATTTGCGGGAAACAGTAAATTATCAGATATGGAAATAGTGACTATCGAGAAGAAAACCTTTGAGGAAATGAAAAGTAGGTTCAACCAGTTCAGCGAGCATGTACGGCAGTTGTGTTCCCGGTACAGACCGCCGGAGAAAATGAATTGGCTGGATAATGCGGACGTGTGCGAAAAGCTGAACGTGAGCAAACGGACGTTGCAAACGTACCGTGACGGCGGACTGTTGGCATACAGCCAGATCAACCACAAGATATATTACAGGCTGGAAGATGTGGAAGCGTTTATAACGGCAATGAGCAAGGAACTGATAGAGGAAGAATAAGATGGAAGTGATAACAAAGGACATGGAAGAGGTACAGGCGTACTTTGAAGCTCTGGAACGGAGTATGAAGTACGTGGATAACGTGACGGCGAACTTCCGTCCGGCAATGAACGGCGAGGTGTACCTGACGGGGAAGACGTGTGCAGGATATTGCATATCACTACCCGCACTTTGCAGGACTACCGGGCGCAAAGGATTATCCCGTTCATTGCGTTGCCGGGCAAAACGCTGTATCGGCAATCGGACATATTGCGTATGCTGGAAGAAAACTATGTGCAGATGAAGCGAAAAAGCAAACGTGGGAAAAGTCCTACTTAACTTTTGAAGGCGGTGCATGGATAAATGTAGCAAAGGCAGGAACTTCCAAACGGAACTCCTGCCTTTGCTGCGTTTTGCCTTGCCGGAAGAAATCAGGCGGTTTCACGCAAGGCGGCTGTTTGCTGCTTCTTGACCTTCTTCTGTTTCTTGTCAAGGACTTTCTTCTGCATGGTTGCAAGGTTGGCGGAGATTGCACGGAAATCGGAGCTAACCATCTTGTTCGTTACCACTGCATAAATCTGTGTAGTGCTGATATGCTTGTGACCGAGTATCTTTGAAAGTGCCTCAATCGTACCGCCATTGCAGAGATAAACCGTCGTGGCAAAGGTATGACGGGAAAGATGGAAGGAAAGAAGTAATATGAGTAATGGAAACGAAAAGAAAGCATAACGCAATCTATTGGTAATTAGCTATTTCTCTATATTCTTCCACATAAAGGAAAAGCAAAAAAGCGAGGCTTATTGAGGATATTCGGTTACCAAATCGTTAGCAGGGCTGTTACCGATAGGGATAAGGTAACGAAGAGCGGATTAAATAATTTGAACCAGCGATATATTACACTGATTGTCATAGTTTTGCATATCGAAGAACGCTTATAAAACAGGTAAATTTGCCACTAAAAATATAAGCGTATGAAAGTAGAAAAATTCAAGGTTTTGCTCTACCTCAAAAAGAGCGGACTGGACAAGTCGGGCAAAGCCCCGATAATGGGGCGCATCACCGTTAATCGGACGATGGCGCAGTTCAGCTGCAAGATCTCCATCACTCCCGAACTGTGGAATCCCCGGGAAAGCCGTCTGAACGGAAAGAGCAAGGAGGCGGTGGAAGTCAACGCAAAAATCGACAAGCTGCTGTTGGCTGTAAACTCCGCATTCGACTCCCTTGTGGAACGAAAGACCGATTTCGATGCGACAGCAGTCAAGGAAGCCTTTCAAGGCAGCAAGGGGACGCGGATGACCTTGCTCAAACTCTTCGACAGACATATCGGGGAAGTCAGGGCACGCGTAGGCATCGATGTGTCTCACCGTACACTTCCCAACTACCTCTATACCCGCAGCCGTCTCGCTGATTTCGTCAGCAGCAGGTTCAAAGTATCAGACCTTGCTTTCTGCCAGCTCAACGAGCAGTTCATCCGGGAGTTTCAGGAATATGTCGTGATTGAAAAAGGATTGGGCGTCCAGACGGTACGCCATTATTTGGCCATCCTTAAAAAGATTTGCCGCATAGCCTTCAAGGAGGGATATTCGGACAAATTTTATTTTGAACACTACAAATTACCCAAACAGAAGGAAACAGCTCCAAGAGCGTTAAGCAAGGAGGATTTCGAGAAGATACGGGATATAGAGCTTACCGGATGCCGCCCGGAACACTCCCTTGTCAGGGACATGTTCCTTTTCGCCTGTTATGCCGGAACTTCGTATGTGGATGTAATAGCGATCACTCCCGACAACCTGTCAAGGGACGACAACGGGGCATTGTGGCTGAAATACCGTCGGGGGAAGAACGGGCAGTTGAGCCGTGTGAAGCTGCTGCCCGAAGCGGTAGCCCTTATCGAAAAATACCGTGACGATACACGGGGCACACTGTTTCCCGTAATCCCGTACCAGGCCCTTAAATGGTGTCTGACGAGCATCAAAATGAAAGCCGGTATCAAGGGGCGTCTGTCCTACCACATGGGACGGCACTCGTTCTCGACCCTCATGACCCTTGAAAACGGCGTACCTATCGAGACTGTCAGCAAGATGCTGGGGCACGCGGATATAAGGACCACCCAGGTGTATGCTCGTGTAACCCCTAAGAAACTCTTCGAGGATATGGACAAATATATCGAAGCGACAAAAGATTTGAAACTCATTCTCTAACCCTATAAATACAATTCGATTATGCGAAGCACTTTTTCCATTCTATACTACATCAACCGTGGCAAGGTCAAAACAGACGGAACTACTTCAATACTGTGCCGTATCACCATTGACGGCAAGAGCAGCGTATTTGCCACCGGTTATTACTGCAATCCCAAAGACTGGAACGCCAAAACAGGGGAAGTAAAGGATGCAAGGGCAAACAACCTCCTTGTCGGACTCCGTTCCAAAATTGAGACCTCATATTCCAATCTGTTGAAGGATGTGGGTATGGTCACGGCGGAAATGCTCAAGAACGAGATTACCCATGTAGCAACCGTTCCGGTCACATTGCTGAAAGCCGGGGAAGAGGAGCGGGAAAGACTGAGAATCCGCTCAGAAGTGATAGATTCGACCTCCTCTTACCGTCAGTCTAAATCCTCACAGGTATACCTGCACGAGTATCTGCTGTCGCTGGGTATGCGGGACATCGCCTTTGAGGACATTACCGAAGACTTCGGCTGGGGCTATAAACTCTATCTGAAAACCAAAGGCTGCGGGAATGGGCATATCAACCACTGCCTTACATGGCTGAACCGTCTTATCTATATTGCGGTGGACAGGGAGATACTCCGTTTCAATCCGCTTGCGGATGTCCCCTACGAGAAGAAACCGGACTACAAGTTGAAACACATAAGCCGGGCGGAACTGCAACGGATCATGGAGCAGCCCATGCCGGAGAGGTTACAGGAGCTTACCCGTAGGGCGTTCATCTTTTCAGCCTTCACGGGGCTGTCATATGTCGATGTAAAACGGCTTTATCCCTCGCATATCGGAACGACCGCGGACGGCAGAAAGTATATCCGTATCAACAGGAAGAAAACCGATGTGGAATCCTTTATTCCGCTGCATCCCGTAGCCGAACAGATATTGTCGCTGTATAATACCACTGATGACAGCAGGCCTATATTCCCCCTGCCCAAGCGTGACATGTTATGGTACTGCATACACGAAATCGGGATAGTGGCAGGAGTGAAAGAGAATCTCAGCTACCATGCGAGCAGGCATTCGTTCGGAACATTGACGCTTTCGGCGGGTGTGCCGATTGAGAGCATTAGCAAGATGATGGGGCACACGAACATAAGAACCACGCAGGGATATGCCAAAGTGACCGATGACAAAATCTCGAAAGACATGGACCGATTGATGGAACGGCGAAACGCGACGGGTGGTAACAGTCCGGTTGAAAAATAACGGACCGTCCCGGTCGTGTTCCGCTGTGATTCAAGATAGCCCGAGCCTCGAGAGCGTGCAAGGTCAGGCGGTCTTGCCGTCGCGGGGCAAATCTTCCTCGGCGTTGCCGAGTGTATTTGCCCCGCGAACCTTGCCCCTCGTCGGAAGCCCGGGCAAAATAACGGGTACAGCGGAAACGACCGACCCGACGGGAACAGTCAGAAAAAATAACATCAAGATATAACAAAAAGATGCCGGGGGAAGGGCGGCTTTATACCAAAGCCCAGACCGGCATTTCTTTTTTCCAGACGGCAAACTCCCTCACCTCCAAGAAACAGTCGGGGCTGGCGCATATTTCTTCCTATTCGTTTTCAATATGTTCTTTCCATTGATTTTATCATTTCAAATGAATAGCCGGTAATCAAATGTCTGTTCGGATTTATGGCGCAACAAGTGGCTCACTTGTGCCAATGTATTGGAGGTGTCGATAGTTGCCGGCAATTTAGTATATAAATTAAATGAATTCCAATTCATCTTAGTGAATCCCAATATTTCAGTCGCAATTGTTTGCACTGTACTGCTGCCTGAATATCGGGTTATTTTTAGCGGAGCAGGTATTCCAATTCCACCGGGATAATACGACAAACTCTCATTTCTTATAGATGGCACAACTCCATGGGTCCACAGCAAAAAAGTATTATCAGATATTACAATATATGCTCCACGTTTGATAGGGTAATTATGAATGCCCACTCCATAACGGTTTATATCATACGGTAATTCTTTCCGTTCGCATTCAAATTCGATGGTTAATAATTCTACAGTTTCTATACCGGCGGCTTTCAATGAATCCTTTATTCCATTAATTTCGTCATTTCTAAAGTGTGTCCTTTTATGAATTACAACCCTAGTAGGAAGTTTGTCCATGGATTCAAGGAATAAATTTTGAATCATCGTGCCGAATTTATAGGCTTCTTCATAAGACATGTAAGGGTTGTTCTTTCTATCAAAAATAGGATTATTGACCTTTTGCAATTTGTATTTTAAACCTTCCCCAAAACGATTATAAATGTGACTACATCCCATTACTACGTGTTGCTCATTATCCACCTTAGATAATATGCTGTAGCCAATACCTGCATAAGCGGTGTTCTCATCTAAAGACGCTAATGTCCATGGAGTTCGTAAAGATTTAACATATATAGCTAACGACAACCACCATATTTTCTCACATAGCATTATATCAGTAAGAGTCTTTTCTTCAATTAATTGAGTTGTAATACCACGTGAAGCACAATAAGCTTTAATATAATTATGAAGATCTATCTTTTCGCCCTTATGATTCAATGTCTTGAATTTTTCCCATTCCTTGGGGATAAAAATAAGTATGACAGACTGTCCATTAATAGCCAGTCTATTAATTTTTAGTGTTATATCGGAAGCAATCTCATATGCGGAAGTGTAATATAATTTCGAATATTGCCATTTATCTGTTCCCGGAGAAGGAATAAATAATTGGGTATGGTATGCGCTATTAAATCCGGGATAGTCTACAAGATAATCGTGGTCTTTTTTTACTGGTGACAAGTTTCGCGATAGGTTAGAAATAAAACTGGCAAACCTACCTGACTTTTCTATAGGAGCTATCACACTTAATGATACTCCAATAGAGAACTTTTCGTCTTTCCAATAATCTGTAGGCTTGTTTCTAACCAATCCACGCATTTGATTCCAATCAAAATTATCCCTTTCTGCATTAATTGAGGGAAAACAGAGGAGAGGTTCCGGTATAATTCCACCTCTAAAAAGTATCCTGTTACTAAGTTGCTGTGGGATGATGATTGCAGGATCATGATCTTTTCCCAATAGAAGGGACAGCGAACTGTTATTGCTTATTTGAAATTGAAATCTTTCGTTGCCCTTAGGAATACAGAACTTCAAATGATTGCTCTTGAATATGATACTTTCCCACTCCTTAAGTGTTTCGTCATATTTTTTATTCCATAGTTTAGAAAAGTACTGGCGAGAGACCTCCTGCCGTTGTTCTTTAGGCATATCCTTATCGGTAAAGAAAAGTTCAGGGCGCAGAGAAAGGGTTGCATACTCTTTGTCTTCGATAAAATTTAATCCAATAGACAGAGCATACAAAACGGGCATCCCATTCACATTCTTAAAAACTTTGTCACCCCAGATTAATCTTTTCCCGAAAGAACAATTTAGACATATCAATTTGCTCAGCCCATATAAAATAGCTTTTAAAAATATTGATTTAAAAGCTCCATTAGCACTTATGTCCTTCAATGAAATAGGGGTTCTTACGATATCACCCGTAAAGTATTCTTTCAATTCAGATTCCAAGTCTGAATATGAAGCTATGGCATAGAGGGTTCCTTTTTGCTCGGCGATAAAAATAGGCTTATTTTTGACAACTTTTCGGATATCAGCGATATTGGCACCAGATTTAAGATCTACTTTCAATAAGGAGTTCGGTAGTTTTATCGGATATAGATTGTCACGGAGTAGATAACGGGCACAATGTCCTTTCACTTTAAATGGTTCAAGTTTAACGCTCTCCCGATATTTCGCCATTTCAGACATCACGACATCATACATTTCTCTATTTCCATCAGACAACGCTAACGATAATGATATCATCGTTTTATCAAAGCTCTCTACCTGAATATAAAAAGCTTCGCGACCGGAATTTCTAATATCTTGTATCAAAGACAAAACTTTAGAGGAAGGAGACTCCTCTATTCCACACCAATATAATCTGCCGGCCCCGGAAGTGGTAAATGTATTTTTCAAAGCGGACATCAATGAATTATCCCGACCGCTATAGCCTAATACAACCAAATGCCTTGTTGTGAAATAGTAAGTCATAACCTGACAGAAAACTTCAGACTGGTTATCAAGTTCAGAAGAAGTATTTTTTAATGTCGAATATTTGTAGTCTCCATGTAACGAGATACACATTAACTCTGTATTAGATATGGTTCTATAGATATCTTGTTGATTATCCAATGTTATGACTTTAGGTGTAATATTCATTTGATGAGCCGCTCTCTCTGCCATACCATCAAAATTAGTTGTCCAGACAGATTCTACTATCAAATACTTATTTAATAGACATAATAACCGATAACCGACATAGGGTACTTTGTCGTGGATTAAACTATTAAAATAACGTACCCTGTCTGAAGCGATTGGATGAGCTTTTTCTGCATAGAAGACATACTCCTCTTCTGCTCCCAATGCAGGGTATCCTCCTTGCGCATCCAGCCATTTTTGGATTTGCGATTTCGCAAATTTAGAGCGTGCGTCCGGGAAATTTATACGGTGGTTTTCATTATATCGACAGTATATTTCTCTTTTCCAATCCCAGATACAATCCGATGCAGATTGTACGCCTGAAGACAATGAGGTTCCAGCTCCTAGTAAAAAACCGAATTTAGAATCCCGGTTCTGTCGTACAGAACTTATAAATTCGCCATATTCTAATATATTATGACTCTCCATATTACATAAAGGTAATTAAATGTTCTTTTCAAAAAGATATTCGACTATATAACAGGAACACAATATAATGGCATATTAATCATCCATTCCTCTTGTCTGTAATCGGACATGGAAGTCCGATATGCCGTATCGGGATGATTATCCAAAACAAACTGTCTGAGACTTTTGGCTTTAAGGTTTTCTTCCGCCTTTACTTCAATCGGGATTATACCACCGTTAGTCTGTATTAAAAAGTCTATTTCCTGACGGGCATTCGGTTTAGACCAGTAGAATGGTTCATGTTTCAATTTAAGCTGCTGCAAGACATATTGCTCTGTCAACGCACCTTTGAATTCCGTAAAAATATTGTTACCTCTGACTATAGTATCCGAGTCCAGCCCGCACATGGCTCCCAGCAAACCTATATCCACGGCAAAAATCTTAAAAGCAGATTTGTCCTCGTAGCTCTTTAACGGCAGGCGGGGTGCGGACACATTGTTGACACGATGAATCAGTCCACCGTCGAAAAGCCACTGAAGGGCAATCTCGTATTCCCGTGCCCGGGCGCCTTCCCTGACAACTCCGTACAGAAACTTACGGTTCTCCTTACTGAGTTGAGCAGGCAAAGAATTCCATAGTTGTCTTATACGCGGGACAATCTCTTCCGGGGCATGTTTTGAAAAATCCCTGTCATAGCTTTCAAGTATTTCATTTTGAATATCCCTGACTTCAAGCCAGTCGTGTGTTTCGCTGAATGCCAGAACAGCCTCCGGCATACCCCCGACATAATAATAATGTTTGAGCAGGTCCTTCAGTTTGGGTCCGAAAAGTCTGATATTCTCCCAATCATGCTTTGCGATAAATCCAGCCAATGCTTGTTCCCCGACTGCATCAAGGAACTCAAGAAAACTCATGGGATGAAGTGTCATGAACTGTACCTTGCCGACAGGAAAAGAGGCTTGTCTGTGCAGTTCCAGTCCTAAAAGAGAACCGGCAGCAATAATATGATAATCAGAGGCATTTTCATAAAAATATTTCAATGCGGTAACACCATTCAGAGCCTCTTGAATTTCATCAAGAAAAATCAGTGTCTTGCCAGGTATGCAGTTCTGATGGGCGGCGGCTCCTATGGCAGAAATTATCCTTGTCACGTCAAAGTCCGTTTCAAACAGATTGCGTAAATATATTTGCTCCTCAAAATTTATATACGCAATATTATCATAGTGCTTACAAGCAAAGTCCTTTACGAGCCAAGTCTTTCCAACCTGCCTAGCTCCTTCTACTATAAGTGGTTTGCGTCTACGGGCATCTTTCCACCTAACTAGTTCATTTATAGCATATCTATCCATAATTAGAGTGCCTGTTCACATTTAATGAATGAAACACACTGCAAATATACACATAAAATGAATGAAAAACAATAAGATTACACACATAAAATGAACGAAAAACAATAAGATTACACACATAAAATGAACGAAAGGAAAATATAAAAACGCATTATTACATCGGCTTCAAAAGTTATTTCCCATACTCCCTTCATTCCATATATGCCAGAATGTCCCTCAATACCCATCCTCCAGCAACTTCTCCATATCGGAACGATAGTAAAGCACTTTGCCTCCTAACTTGATATAAGATATCTTCCCTTCGACGATAGCTCTGGAGATTCCTGCGGTTGATTTTTAGTTTCGCGACAGTTCCTTGCCAGTGCAATAGTGTTTTAGCAGTGCGTGTATTTATGTTATTAATTTACAGCTATTTATTTATTGAATCTAGCTTGTTGGTAAGCTGCCAGATGGAATTGGTGGTAATAATGCAATTACTGATTTTGAGAAAAGTCAGAAAATAATAGAGAAAATCCATTATTTTCCATATCTTTATCATCATCTAGTCATTACACTTTTATTTGAAGTAAGATAAAAAAGATAGCACGTTACAAATCCATTACCTATTCCTTTAAGATGGATTTGCAGACATTTGAAAGAACTACCAGAATTAAAACAAAAAAGGTTTAGTATTGAAGGAGATTAAAAAAATGATAAATAAATTGTTGTTATTTTATACATATTTTATTGTTTATGGTTACAATATATTTAGACAAACAAGTATTCAGCCATCTATTCAATGTAAGGGAGGAGAAATACCTTCTCTTGCGTGAAAAGATATTGTCTCACAAGGATGAGTTTCTTTTTTTCTATTCAAATGCTCATTTGTTTGATTTGCAAGATGATAAAACGGATATTAAATATGCGGAAATGGAATTTATGCAATCGATAGTTGGCGAAAATCGTTTAATATATGAAAGCAATAAACTGGAAGTTATGAAGCAATCCCCACGCAAGGCTTTTGAGACTATAGGCAAAGTAGATGATTTCTCCTGGCTTGAAAATTTTGATTTCTCACAAATAACAGAAGAGCAGCGAAATGCTATCAACAACATTGTTGATATTAGCATTAAGGATTTAAAGGGAGAATTGGATTTTGATTGGCTAACAAAAAGAATTCCAGTTTCAGCTAACGGACTCCAAGTAGATCCTCCGTTTTTTACATCATTAATGAAATTTGTATCCCACAATTTTTATGAGAATAAGGAGCCATACAAAATTATAAGAGACAATACTATTGCTAGATATAATCCTACATTGATTACAGCAGAAGGTGAAAATGTTTTTAACGAACAGTTAGCCTCATCTCCATTAGGATTATCCTTCTTAGATATAATTAAAGCTACTTTAACTCAAACAGGGTTATCATCTACTGATTTTGCAACGGTATATTATATGTCATATATGCTTCTTGACCTATTTGGAGTAAATAAAGAAATTCGGAAGAAGGTTAAGTTTAAAAATATGCAAGTAGATTGTTGCCATAGTTTCTTCGGCTCATACTGCGATTGTATAGTTAGTGATGACGAAGGTATGCGCTTAAAGAGCAAAACATTATACAAACTTTTCAATTTCGGTACTAAAGTATATTCAATAGACGAGTTTATAGAAAAATTTGATGAAGCAATAAATAACAATAAAAAATCTGCGCATGAATATTTTGATGAAATCCTTTGCGATTATACTAAAAGGCAAGTAATTAGAGTCGAAACAAAACCTGGGCAATCTCTAACTTATTTGAATACTTCCAATAAGTACTTCGGATATTTCAATTGTATGATAGAAAGAAAATCAAAAGATGAAACAGTTATTATACTTCATAAGAACAATGACCTGAAGCAACCTATTCTGATGAGAGAAATAGAGATTATAGTTAATCGAATTGTTAGAGTATTTAATAGCATGGGAGCTGCTTTTGCTTTATTCGATGAAGCAGTGGAAGTTCCTCAATTAAAAGCTAACAATTGGAATAGAATCCTAATGTTAAATGATGCTGATGTATGTTTGACTAAATTCAAAGATACACCTATGTTGTGTTTATGGGTCAAGTTAAAACGGCCAATATCACAGAATCAAGATTAAAGAAACAAAAAAAATCTTGCAACAAACTACTTTCTTTTTTGACATCATACCATAAAGCAAGTTGCTTTCACTCGTAATTGCTATACCCGGAAGGTAGTTTCACGAAATAAAAGCAACTTTACGAGGGTAGATTCAAGTTCATCTATTCAAACGGTACGCTTCCCGGTACCCGTCCATCAGCACCCGTTCTATGTCGGAAGCCCTATACAGGATCTTTCCTCCTACCCGGATATATGGCAGTATGCCGTTGTTGCGGTAATCCTGTAGGCTCCTGCGGCTGACCTTCAGTTTCACCGCCAGCTCCTTGTCATTGTAATAGCGTTCCCCGTCCAGTGCAGGCTTATTGTTTTCGTGTATTTTCTCCACCCTTTTTGAAAGGTCTTCCAGCGATGAGAAAAAGGCTCTCACGCGCATGTCGTTTTCCAGTGTCAGCAGCCGGATATTGCCATTGTCATTCATAAGCACGATGTTTATAAATTAACTGTATCGGTATTACAGTATCTTCCTTTATTGGCTGCAATACACCGTTTCATCTCCACCACGGGAAAGACAGCCTTCACATCCTCCGGTCTGTAATACACCTTGTGGCTTATCTTGGTGTAAGCCAGCGTCCCGTTCTCCCGCATCGTCTGCAGGGTTCTCGGACTGATACCGAGCAACCTGCACACGTCATCGCTGTCAAGCCATTCCCTCTCTCCCAGATCCTCATGTTCCCTGCAGAGACGTTCCACCTTTCTCGCGAAATTCTCGAACTCCGAGAGTATCCTCTCGAAAGTCGCCTTGTCTATGACCACTACTTCCATATTCCTGTAATTTTAAGTTTGACATTGATTTTTCATGAAAAACGGAATTGCGGACAGATGGTACCGGAAAGGGATTCATGTGCCCGTAAACCGTTTCGGAAGCGAAGAAAATAAAAAAACGGGAACTGTCTGTAAACCGGACGGCACGTGTCACCGGCAGACATCACTTTTCACCGTCAGGTGATCATTCATGGTGTAGAAAACAGAAAATGACACCCTCATTTCTTTGAAGCAAAGGTAGCCGTTCCCCACCGGGGCGCAAGGCCGGGCCCTGCGGGTCGGCTGGGAAAAAATCATCCTCGCGCTCCGCGCTCCGGTATTTTTTCCTGCCGAGCCTTGACACCTTTCCAGTGGGAGAACGGCTGTAAGGCATACAAAGAAACAAGAGTGCCTGCACCGCAGGCCGGATGTCTAACAGATAAAAATCAAAGGATATGGCAACAAAAGCCGTGAAAGAATTCAACGGATGGTTCAACCGTTCATACGCGAGACTGAAAGAGAGTGTGTCCCTTTATGGAAAGATCAACGAGGACGCGTTCCACGATGCGTATCTGGCAGTCAGGAAGCAGGTGATGTTCTCAAACAACGGAATAGAGGACTTGGAATCCTACTTCTTCGGGTGTTATCGGAGAATCCTGCAATCGGGAACAAGGGAAGACAGCCGTTACGACAACCCCGGAGACGAGTATTTCTCAAGACTGGGTGAGGCGGACTGCACGGAAGAGACCGATGAGCGGGAAGAGATGTTTACCGGGTGCGACAGGCTGGTAAAGGACATACAGAAATTCCTCAGGCGGCACTTCTCCTACGAGGATTACAGGATATTCATGCTGCGGTTTTACGAGACCGGCAGCTCGTTCCGTACCATCGCCAGGCACATGGGCGAGAAAACATCGGTGGTGGCACGCAGGGCACAGGCCATGATGGAATCCGTCCGGTCGAACCGGAGATTCATTGCCCAAAGAAGACTGATTATGGCCGGCGAGGCGGCATGACAGAAAATAGATGTATCACTAAAAACATGATTGATTATGAAACTGACAGTTTATGACAAGAGCAATTCACATCCGGCACTGACCTACAAGGGAAAACGGATTATCACGGTATGTCGTGACGGTAGCATGTACCTGAGCAAGATATTGAGCAGGGAACTTAAACTGCACGCCGGAAACCGGCTGGGAATCGCCAGGGACGATGACAGGCCGAAAGACTGGTACATGTTCGTATCGGATGACGAAAACGGCTTCATGATATGGAATGACCCGCGTTGCGCCCGTTTCTCCAACAGCTTCATAGCCGGAATGATACTCGATGCCGCGAAGGTGGAGAAATGTGCCGGGTTTATGGTAGCGAGGGAGCCGGTGAATGTGGACGGAAAGTTCTGTTATAAGATAATACTCGACAACCCGATACCGAAAGGGACGAGAGTCACCGGTACGAGATAGGCACAAGGTCGTGAAAGGGAAAGCAGGGGCATCCGACAGCAGGAAGAGATTCCTACTGTCGGGTGTCCCTTTTCTCATGTGAACGGGACATCATAACGGCTTCAGGTTGATGCGGCTGCTGTAGATGGCGTTCAGCTCGTCACGGTACTGTTCCAGGTGAGCCGAGAGGATGTTGTCGATATAGCACGAGATGCTGACTGTAGGCGCGATCACGGAAAGCAGGGTGCGCACCCGTTCGTAGTTATCACTGCTGACATAGGTCTGCCGGCGTTCCCTCACAACGTTGTTGTCAAACAGATGTTCGGGATATTCCTGCAAGCCGTTCCTTTTCCGGCGTGTTTTCTCCCGGAGGACCGGGGGCGGTACTTCTTCACCTGTAGATATACCGGAATCTTCCACTTTGTCTGGTACGGCAGGAATCCCTGATTGGTTTTCCGTTTCCGATTCCTTGCCTTCTTCTTTTTGGGAGCCGGCAGCGTTGTTTCCATAAATTTTTTCCATGAAGCCGGCAGGAATGTCCTCCGTCATCATGCTGCGTATCTGCTCCTCGTCGATTTTAACCTCTTTTCTCTTTACCATAATTTCATATTTTAGATAGTTGGATAATTCTTTTCCGGCAGTCAGGCATTTTCATCACGTCGTGAATGCGAAAATACGGCCATTCCTATATGCGTATATCGCTAAACGGATATGTACACCCACTAAGTAAGTCGGTCACGTGCCCAATCACCCACGTGTTCCGTCCGGCATTAAGCCGGTCACGCATTCACACATGGGGGAGTTGACGCATTATTATGTTCCTATATGTTTCCGTTCACCCATTACCCGATGGTCGGATGTAATAATGCACCCCGTACCTGACGAACACATGGATAATTGTGCGACCGGACGCGTTCTGACATGCGGCAAAATAACGATAAAATTTCCAGATTGGCACTATTATGGCGGCCTGCTGACGGTCTGTGACACCGTATGTCATCCTGTTACACCGCTCAAGTGTCCCGGTAGTTGCGATTTTGGATATTCAAGGAGTGATAAAGATGGCGGCGGAAGGGTTTTATTGGCGGGAAGCTGTTTATTCACCATATTTTGATTTTTCGGAAGAAAAATTCATGTTCAAGCGAACATGGCAAGTTGTGTTTTGGGGCGCCCGAAATTATTTCCGGCACCCCAAAACAACTTGCCGCTCGCCTGAAGGCTCGGGACGGGCTTCACTCCACAGTCGTTGCGCCTGAAAGCGGAAAATCCGGAACAAAAAACTGAAAAATGACCGCAGTAATATACAGTCTGCCTCTCAAAAAATGACCACAACTGAAAAGAAAATGAACTTTATTCGTGTTTTCAACCTACCGCAGCCCGTATTTTTTCATCTTCCGATACAATGTCGCGGGATTTATTTTCAGTAACCGCACCGCTTGTTCACGATGTCCGTTGCATATTTGCAGGGCTTTTATGATGGATTCTTTTTCTATTTTCTCGTCTTTCAATGGTAATATGACAGAGGCGATCTCCCCATTCGTGTGCTCCATTTGACCTCCTGTATTTAGCTCCGGAAGTTCCAATAAAGGATTTTCTGAAACCAGCACGGCACGCTTGACACGGTTTTGCAGTTCACGCACGTTGCCCGGCCACCGGTAGGCAAGCATCCTCTGTTTGGTCTCTTCGGTAAATCCTTGCGTAGCCCTTTTCAGTTCTTTCGAGAAACGTTCACGGAAAAACTCCGCCAACGGAATGATGTCTTCCGGGCATTCCTCCAGGGAAGGCTGCCGGATCTCAAACTCGTTCAGACGGTGGTAAAGGTCTTCCCTGAACCGTCCCTCCTTGATGGCCAGTTCCATATCTTCGTTTGTCGCGGAAATTACCCTGACATCCGAAATCCGTTCCCGGCCGCTTCCTATCGGAGTATATATATTTTCCTGCAATACCCGCAGGAGCATGGATTGGATTTCATGCGGCATCGTGCCTATCTCGTCAAGGAACAACGCGCCGCCTTTCGCCAGGTCGAAATATCCGGTCTTTGCCGTGTCCGCACCGGTGAACGCACCTTTCTCGTGCCCGAAGAACAACGAGGCGGCCAACTCGCGGGGCAATGCGCCGCAGTTTACGGCGACAAAAGGCTTGCCATACCGTTCGCTGTTGTCATGGATGGTCTGCGCCACCGACTCCTTGCCGGTCCCGTTGGCCCCGAGTATCATCACGGACATATCGGACGGGGCAACCAGCCTGGCAAACTTTTCCACTTTCAGTATCATGGGGCTTGTGCGGTGGAACAACTGCCGTTCCTGCTTTCTCACGGTGGCTACCGGATGGAACACATCTTCCGCCAGTTCCAGCAGGTAATCCCTGTGCACAGGTTTGGGCAGGTAGTCCCTGGCTCCCAGTTTGATGGTACGCACAACGTCCGGAACGGAAACGTATTCGGTCGTTATGATGAACGGGATGTCTTTCTTCTCCTTGCGCAGCCATTCCAAAAGGGAAATGCCGTCGCCTTCCGGCAACCGTACGTCCGACAATATAAGGTCGAACTGCATCCGGCGTATCAACGAGCGGGCTATCGGCTCACTCATGGCTGTAACCGCGTCATAACCGGCCCGGGAAAGCCAGTCTTTCTGTATTTGCGACAGTCCCACATTGTCTTCAACTATCAGTATCTTCCGTTTCATTATTCAGTCTTTTTATCTCGGCTTCCGCTATCTGGATAAGCGTGGCGGTGCTGTCTATTATCTGTCGGGTATATTCTTTTAACTCTTTATCGCTTGTTTTACTGTCTTTCAGCAAAGTACGGTAAGCCAGCAGGGGCTCTTCCATCCGCAGGAACTCCCACATCGGTTGCATCCTGTGGGTTATTTCACGCAACTTCTGACGGTTGCTGTTTTTTATGGCGGCATCAAGTTCTTCACGGTCTTTCTCTGATTGGGATATAAGGGAAAGCAATGCCTTGTGCTTGTCACTGACCTCGGAAAGGATCAAGCTGAAATCAACCTCCGGTTTATCCTCCCGCCTGTCTGTCTTTATTCTCGAAAGCAGGCCGAGTAGCTCCGAGGAAGAAAACGGTTTATAGATGTAGTCCGTAAAACCGGCATTGAGAAAAGCGTCCTTATCCCTGTCACCGCGTGCAGTCATGGCGATAATGGGAATGGTACGGGAATTTCCGATATTTGAATTGCGCAACAGGGTTAGTAAATCAAAGCCGTTGGTCCCCGGCATTTGAATATCGGAAAGCAACAAGTCATAATCCTTGCCCCGCATCGCCTTGACCACTTCCTTGGAAGTTTCACAGGTCGTACAATTTATCCCGTTACGCTCCAGCATTTCTTTTATCACATTCAACAGCATCGTATCGTCATCAATGACAAGCACGTTCCGAGGCAGATGTACCGGATGTGGTATTATCAAGTTCTCGCTCTCTACCATTTCATCCGTGGTTTTCAATGGAAGTGTAACGCGGAACGTACTACCCCGGTCAATGCCGCTCGTCACGTCTATTGTCCCGCCAAGCAGGTTGACAAGACCTTTTGTTATCGGCAGACCCAATCCGAAACCTTCCGTGTTCCTGACGGACCCCAACCGTTCAAACGGGCGGAAGATACGTGAAAGTGCATCTTCACTCATGCCTATGCCGGTATCCTTGATCTCCAATACTAATTCACCTTCATTATAACGGGCATTCAAACTGATAGTGCCGGTTTCCGTAAATTTAACGGCATTGCTGAGCAGGTTGTCCAGAATCTGCTCGATACGGTCCACGTCACCGCAAAGTTTGACATCGGTACCGGTAAAGTCGTGATTGAACAGAATGCCTTTGTTATTGACCACATGGGAGAAACCGAAGGCAATGCGTTCCAACAGGGCGTTCAGGTTGAACGGCACATCGTTGCGGGTTTCTTTTGCCTCGTTCAGGCGGTACACGTCCAGCAGGTTGTTAAGCAGATGTACAATATGTCGGCACACGATCCTGATGTTGTTCAGGTGCGTGTTTCTTCGTTTCTTTTCCCTAGTATCCACGGCAAGTTCCGCGCTACCGCTGATTACGTTTAGAGGGGCACGGATGTCATGGGAGATTGTCAGGATGATATTCTTCCGCATCTCTAACAGCGCGATGTTCTGCTCTATCGTTTCCTCCAGGTGTTTCTTGTTTTTTGCCTTGATCTTAATATCCCGTTGTATGACAAGGTACAAAATGACCAACAGGATAATTGAAAATACAATCAAGCCGGTAATGATAACGGTTGAACGCTCGTAGGATGCTTTCAGACGCGCCTCCTTGTTTCGGAAAGCAGTCCATGTCTGTTCATCCAGACTTGTAATCAGCATTCGCAGTTTACGGTTGAGTTCTTTGTTACATAACCGCAGGCTGTCTGTATAGGCATCTATGTCCCGTTGCTGTTCATTCATCAAGGAAATCAAGTTTTTATCCAACGAGGTTTGCCGGGTTGTGACAACGGGTATCTGTACGGTTTCCTTGCCTCCGAAGAATCCGGCGATGCCTTTCTTTTTACGGGTAACTGTCCGGGTAGTTGTTTGTTTCGTCACGGTTGGCTTCAGATTGAACAAGAGACTGTCTGTTCTTTTTTGTTTCCGTGAGGCTTCCATGATTTGGAACAGATGCTCTTCTTTGGCGGCTAACAATGTGCGGAGCGAATCAATCTGAGCGAGTCGTATGAAATCCTCGCATTGCACTCGTAAGATTTGCAGCATGGAATCGGTCTGCACACAACGTTTCCGGTAAGCCAAAGTGTCCTCATTATCCCATACCAAGACGGATTCGCCATAAGTCACCAATGCGGTAACATAGCGGTGGGCGGTGTTGATGTCATATTGGGTCTGGAAAATGGCGATTGATTCGTCTTCTATCTTCTGTACCCGGTTACGCTCATGGAGAACAATAGCGACCATGCTGCCGATGATCGCCATCAAAAGGAAATATCCAATGAATATCTTATGTTGCAACAGTATCTTCATTCATCTTTGAGTTTTTTACAATCCATATACTCATTTCATAAAGTACCCACATCGGCAGGGCGACCAGCGAAAGCGTGAACACGTCCGATGTCGGCGTAATAATCGCAGCAACCACAAGGATTATCACAATGGCGTGTTTGCGGTACTTGCGCATGAAATCAGCTGAAAGGAAACCCAGTTTGGCAAACAGCCACGAGAGGATAGATATCTCGAAGATAACACCCATCGCAAGGCACATCATAACGAGTGTTGAGATATACGAATCAAACGTGATGAGATTATCCACATCACCGTTCACCTGATAAGTTCCCAAGAAACGGAATGTCAGCGGAAAGATTAAAAAGTAGCTGACGAGTACCCCCAGAGAGAACATCGCATAGCCACCTCCGACCATTCGGATTACATATCGCCGTTCATTATCATAAAGCGCAGGAGATACAAATCGGAACAGTTGGTAAAGTATGTAAGGAGAGGTACACAACATACCGACACACAATGCCGTCTTCATGTGAATGATGAACTGCTGAGCAAACTCCGTGTTGATAAACCTGATTGAGAATGGAGGTATGCTGTTTCCTGTCCATAAAATTATTCGGTTGAGTAACCGATAAGTGATGAATTTTCCGTTTTTCGGAGCAAGTATAACATCAAACAGCTGCTCCTTGAAGAAGAATGCCGTAATAACGAACACAACGGTTACGGCGACGATCTTCATGACTGTCATCCACAGAACCTCCAAATGTTTCCTGAGGGATTGTATGCTCTTATCAGTTGCCATATACTTACTTCTTTTGTTCGGAGTCATTGATTTCGTCTATCTCTTTTTCGACATTGTTCACTTCGTCCTTGAAGGAACATACTCCTTTACAGATACTTTTTATCAGTTTGGTTATCTTCTATCCATCGAAAAAGCTGTAGAACAACCAATGCAAACCATACTTCTTGCACATCTATCCCACTAATAATTAACATAGTGGTGTCATAGATTTTTATTTAGTGTCGGCTAAATAAATATTTCGCCACACATAGAGGCTAACAGATATAGCCTCTTATGATGACGAAGTTCGGTTAGAGTAAAATAAAGTCTCTTTAAAGACCCCATCACGTTCTTGGCAAAATAGCACATGCCCATCCTGCATCGTACTGTGTCTGGTAATTGGGGGCTTATGATATTGTCGCTAAAAATTATTTATTAGGAGTTTCCCATTTCTTCGTATCGCTGCATTGAATTATGATTTGCTCACTGCCGCAAGTCATTCTGAATTCTCCTTTTTCGAGTATCCATTTTCCGTCGTAACCTACAAAGGCGAGGTCGCTGCCTTTCAATTTCAGATTGACTGTCCGGGTCTCGCCCGGTTGCAACGAGACTTTTTCGAATCCGCGCAAACGGATGTTGTCAGGCGTAAGACTGGCCACCAAGTCACTGGAGCAGAGAAGCACGCTTTCTTTTCCTGCCATCTTGCCTGTGTTGGTCACATCAATACTGAAAACAAGTTCATCATCAGCGGTGAAAGAAGAACGGTTCACACGGAAGTTGCTGTAACGGTAAGTAGTATAGCTCAGTCCGGCACCGAATGGCCATTGTACATCCATTACAGCATCGTAGTTGTAATTTCCGTCCATTTGGCCTATGTTTTCACAAGGCTTGTAGTCATAAGTAGCTAGTGAGTTAATCAAACGAGGATAAGTGAACGGCAATTTACCGCTGAAATTCGCATCACCTGCCAGTAGGTTTGCAAGTGCGTCAGCCCCATAGTTGCCAGGCAACATGATATGTACCACAGCTTTTGCTAGCGGAACAATTTCATTGATAATACGCGGACGACCTTCGTTCAGCACCATGACAATCGGTTTCCCTGTTTTAGCCAAAGCTTTTATCAATTTTTTTTGGTTACCTGAAAGATTTAAATCAGTCAGATTACCCGGTGTCTCACAATAAGAGTTCTCTCCGATGCAGGCGATGATAATGTCCGCTTTACTAGCTGCTTGTACTGCCTTCTCTATTTCCGGTTGGTTCTCCTGCCACCACAGAGAGCCTTTCCCGGTGACATAGGTAACGCCTGGTTCATAAATAATATGATTTCTGCCATATTTATTGCATAAGGCTTCGTAAATGGTATGATAAGCTTCTGCACATTCATCGGCCTTGTCACCTTGCCAGGAATATGACCATCCTCCATTTAGTGAACGCATGGAATGGGCATTGGGTCCGGTTAGTAAAATTGTTTTTCCTTGAGCTAAGGGAAGTACATTTTCTTCATTCTTCAATAGTACCAATGACTCTTCGGCTGCCTTTTGTGCTACTTGGGCAAATTCACTGCTGCCAAACTTATTGTATTCTTCAATATTCCAATAAGGATTTTCAAACAACCCCAAACGGTACTTTAAGCGGAGCACACGGCGCACAGCATCATCAATACGACTCATCGATACCTCACCTTCTTCCACTAGTTCTTTCAGCCACGTACAGAAACTCACCTCATAAGGAACCATGGACATATCAATACCCGCGTTGATGGCAATCTTGATGGCTTCTTTCTTGGTGGCGGCAATGTGATCGCGGGTACAAAGATTGTTAATATCGGCCCAGTCTGTTACAATCATGCCATCCCAGTTCAAATCCTCTTTTAACCATCCAGTGAGCAGTTCCTTATTGGCGTGAAAAGGCATTCCGTTGTTCACACCCGAATTGACCATGAGAGTTAGCGCACCGTTGCGGATACACTCCAAAAAAGGAGCGAAATGTTTTTCGCGCAAATCAATTTCCGAAATGGAAGAGGGAGTACGGTCTTTGCCCGAAACAGGTACGCCATACCCCATAAAATGTTTCAAACTGGTTGCCACATGGTACTTGTCTATTCGATTCGGATTTTCTCCTTGGAATCCTTTTACTGCTTCGACGGCCATTTGGGCATTGACGTAACTGTCCTCACCATAGCTTTCCCACATACGCGGCCAGCGCGGATCGCGTCCCAGGTCCATAACAGGAGCATATGTCCAAGGGATACAACAGGCTTTTGTCTCGTAGGCAGATATTTCGCACGAACGGCGTACCAGTTCGCGGTTGAAGGTGGCCGCCATGTTAATTCCTTGTGGAAAGAGGGTACCGTCAAGGGTATAGGTTGTACCATGAATTTGGTCTACACCATAGATACAAGGGATACCAATCTCTTGTAATGACTTTTCTTGGATTTGGCGAATAGTTTCCGCCCACTTTTCTTTGGTCTGTGCCACACTGAGGGGAACATTCAGGATGGAACCTACTTTGTATTTCCCGATGACGGTATCGAGCAAGGCTTCGCTCAACTTAAAGTCATTCGGGCTGTTGAAATCGGTTATTACATCGATGGTAATTTCACACATCTGTCCTACTTTCTCTTCCAGGGTCATCTTTTTCAGAAGAGATTCCACTTTCTTTTCTATCCGGGCATCCGAAGGAATGGCCGGTTGCACTTGGGCACATACGTTTGTTGCCATACTGAGAGATAATACTGTTGCTACTAATATATTTTTCATGCTGGTTTAATTTATTTGTTTACCAATGATCTGTTCTGAATGGAATGACGGGCATACCGCGATGATTCTTTAAATTGCCGGGTTGGAAGTTATGAAAGCAATAACGCACAGCCACCGGATGTTTCACTTTATCCGAATGTACCCGGATGGTTTTCTTTTCAGGGACGAGAACGGCTACGGCCGGATAAAACACTTTATCTGCTCCGGCTATCTCGAAACCTTTTATATCTTTCCACGGACTCAGTCCTTCATCTGCATGGTGAAAAGTCAGTTCTACTGTGTCACTTTGTATACTCATGTTCCAATAAGAAGGATATTCGCAGGCTATGCTTCCATACTGATAGGTCTTGTTCAGTGCAAGATAAGCCAATCGTTTGCCCACTTCTTCTTTTTGGCAGGGATGAATTTGCGACTTTTCGTAGGCATAAACCAAATCGTTAGTACATACCATACCGCTATTGGGAATGAGAGAAGATGCTTGGAACTGTGCTTCGCGTAATAATGCTCCGCTGATTCCTTCACCATAATCATATGGAGCAATTTCTACCAAATAAAAAGGAAGTTCTCCCTTTCCCCACTCTTTGCGCCAAAGCTCAGCCATGATTCGCAGACGTTCGACATATGTTTTCTCTTTACCTACGTTCGATTCTCCTTGATACCAAAGAAATCCACGAATGGTATAGCGTTGAAGGGGCTTTAGCATGCCGTTATACATAACTGTCGGTGTGTAGTAATCCCATTCTTTCCCTTTTTCTGGCTTCTTGATTTCCTTTTTTAAGTCAACATCCCGAAAACCTTCCACTACCTCACGAGGCAGCCAGCCTTCTACACGCGAGCCACCCCAAGCGCACGAGATAATGCCTACTGGTACACGAAGCACCCGGTGCAACATCCTGGCAAAGTTGAAAGCGGTTGCACTGAAATAAGGTGCGTTGAAAGGATTGCTTTCTTTCCAACTACCCGCTACATGTTCTTGGGGAGTCAATGCACCGGTCTTGGGAATGGTAGCCATACGAATAGCGTTCCATTCGCCAGAGGTGGCTATCGTTTCGTTAGCATGCTCTATCGGACAATTCCAGAAACCGTTCAGCGGCATTTCCATATTCGATTGTCCAGAGCAGAACCAAACTTCACCAATTAGTATGTTTTGGATGCGAGTTATTTCTCCATCTGAAAACTCGATGCTGTGCGGAGTGAAATCGGCGGCAGGAGTCTGTATGCTCACCTGCCATTTTCCCTCGGCATCGGAGCGGGCGGTTATCGTCCGATTGTTCCATGAAGGCGTTACGCTGACCGTAGTGTTCGGGGTTGCCTTGCCCCACAGGTTTACTTCTGTCTGTTGTTGCAATACCGCATGGTCGCTCAGAATTTCGGGCAACACCACTTTGGCCGACAAGCGTCCCCCGACGAGGGACAGCAAACAAAGCGCTATGATTATTCTTTTCATATTCTTTCGATGTTTAAAATCGTTCTCAAAAATAACGAACGATCGGCGGTTTTCAAACAAATCTTTCTATTATTTCCATACACATGCGTCCGTTGTGATAAGGACATTTCCAGAATCCCGCTTTGTCTTCATTGCGGTTCACGCTGCCGTCGGCCCGGAGGCTCCAGTACCATTCGCCATTCTCACGGTCTATCAAGTGGCGTTTGACGAACTCCCAACACTGCACGGCACGAGACAAAGACAACCTGTCGTCAAAATGCTGGTATAAATTGATATAGCCCACAATGGCCTCTGCCTGCACCCACCAATGGCGGTCGGCGTCTATCGAAGCCGTGTCCACATGCTGCTCGTATAGCATGCCTGCACCGGTCAGGGAACCTTCGGTTGCCGCTTCGGCAATGTCAACGACGCGAGGCTCTACTTCGTCCAACAGTGCTTTGTCACCCAGCACCAGGGCGGCTTCGTGAAGAAGCCAGGACGCTTCAATGTCGTGTCCGTAGGAGATGATGCGGTATGGGCTCTCCCAGTCGTCATTGAAGAAGAGTTGCAGATGCGATGTCTCCGTGTCCAGTATGCGGTCGATGAACAAGCGGACGAGGTTGTGCAGCTGACGCTTCAGGTAATCGTCCTTCCATACCCTGAACAGATTGGTGTACGGCTCCAGGATGTGCAGATGGGTATTCATGGTCTTTCGCTCGTTGGCATCCTTGTCGCTGAGGCGCATGTCGGCCATTTCTTCCCATTCGCGGGTCAGCGCTTCGCAATATCCGTTTTTCTTTCGGTCGAAGCTGTGCGCCTCGATGTCGTGAAACAGACGGATGGCATATTCCAATGCTTCGCTGTCGCCCGTGGCACGATGGTATTCGCTGAGCCCGTAGATGGCAAACCCGATGGCATAGATTTGCTTCTTGGTGTCTAGCGGACGGCCTTCGGCACTGATGCTCCAATAGATTCCTCCAAACTCCTTGTCGTAGAACCGGTCGATGATTTCGCGTTTGGCACGGGTGGCGGTTTCCAGGTATTCTGGCTTGTGCAACAGACGATAGGCCGAAGAGAAAGTCCAAAGAATACGTGCGTTCAGGATGGCTCCTTTCTCGGCTTCGGGCATCAATACCTCCTGTCCATTGATGCGACCATAGAATCCGCCATGTTGTACGTCTGTCATTTTATCCATCCAATAGGGAAGGATGTTGGTGGTAAGTATTTCCTCCACCTCTTTCTTGAGTTGAAATATCGTTGTTTCCATTCTCTTTTTCATAATCAAATATTAATTTCTTCTTCGTTCTTCCAGCTCTTCCGTGATTTCCTTCATTTTCTTCTCGGACAGCGGATAGAGACTGATGAACGTGACACTCAGCACGGTTCCCACGGCAGGCAGGAAACTCAGAAACATTTTAATGCCTTGAATGGCCTGCTCGTTTTGCACGGCATTGGCCCGGAAACCGAAATAGGCAAGCAACCAGCCTGTAACGGCACTCCCGATGGCCCAACCGAACTTCTGGCTCATGGACGATGACGAAAAGATAAGACCCGTGGCGCGGTTGCCTGTCTTCAGTTCCGAGTAGTCCGCACAATCGGCATACATGCTCCAAAGCAACGGGAAAATGCTGCCTGCACAGATGCTGATAAGTACCTGGAAGGTGAATATCAATGCGATGTCGTCGCGGTCGAACCAGTAGAACACGATGCTGAGCAGCGTGGCCCATATCATGGCCCACATATAGGTCTTCTTCTTTCCGATGCGGTTGCTCACGGGAGCGGCAAGCATCACGCCGATGATATTGGCGGCTTGCCCGACGGCCAGATAAAGCCCGCTCAGCACAAAGGACAGTCCGAACAGGGAAACCGTTTCATGGTTCTCTTCGACGATGAAATATTTGAAATAGTACACCGTGGCACCGTCGCGGATGGAGTTGAACACCAGGGCGGCAATGCCCGCGCCCAGCAATATCCACCAAGGGCGGTTGTGAAACAAATCCCTTAAGTCTTCTTTTAACGGGTTTTGCACCTCCTTTATCGGTTTCACCCGTTCGCGGGTCAGGGCGAAACAGCCATAAAACAAAGCGGCGCACGCCACGGCTATCACCACCACCGCCATCATCCAGCCGTATTGTTCGCTATGCCCCCGGCTGAACGCATTCACCATGGGCATGAAGAGCAACAGGGCGATGAAGCTGCCCAGGTAGGCGAACAGCATGCGATAGACGGCCAGCAGGTTGCGGTCGTGCGGCTCGGCACTGATGACTCCCAGCAGGGAGGCATAGGGCACATTGATGGCAGAATAGACCATCATCATCAGTGAGTAAGTGGCATAGGCATAGATGATTTTGGCGGTCAGGCTCCATTGCGGAGTGGTAAACGTAAGGATGCCGATGAGCGCGAACGGCACGGCAAGAAACAGCAGGTAGGGACGAAACTTGCCCCAGCGCGAATGGGTGCGGTCTGCCAGGATGCCGACTACGGGATCGAAGGCGGAATCCCATACTCGGGTGACCAGGAACATGGTGCCTACCGCGGCGGCAGGCATTCCGAACACGTCGGTATAAAATATCATGAGATAGGAACCGAAGAGCTTCCAGAACATGGACGAGGCCATGTCTCCCAGTCCGTAACCTATCTTTTCTTTGAGCATTATCATGGTGATTCGATTTTTATGGATGATTATCGGTGTCGATAGTGCTTCTTCCGAAGAAAAAGTGTCATCGACTGAGTAAACAGTGCTTCTTCCGAAGAAAAAGCTCTATCGACTGAGTAAACAGTGCTTCTTCCGAAGAAAAAGCTCTATCGACTGAGTAAACAGTGCTTATTCTGAAGAAAAAGTGCTGTCGATTGGTGTCAACAGTGCTTTTTCCAAAGAAAAAGCACTATCGACGATTGTCAGCGGTGCTTGTCGGGCGTTTGTTATTCCCGCATCAGCCGAAGGTTCTTTTCTATCTGTTTTTTCAAGGTCTCTACCGAAGCCGATGAACAGAATCCGTCTTGGGGCGTGTTCATGCAATAGTCCACCAGCCGATCGACGGTAGAAGTCGCCACATGCATTCGGGTATCGCTGGAAGCATAATAGATGAACACTTTTCCATCCTCGTCTGCAATCCATCCGTTGGTGAACAGCACATTGGATACATCGCCCACGCGTTCCTCGCCTTCGGGTACCATGAAAGCGCCTGCGGGCGAGGCTATCACACGGGTGGGGTCGTCCAAAGCGGTCATGTACATATACAACACATAGCGCAAACCTGCGGCGCAACTGCGCACGCCGTGCGCCAGATGCAGCCAGCCTTGGGGAGTCTTGATGGGATGGGGACCTTCGCCGTTCTTCACTTCCTTGATGGTGTGGTAATAGCGTTGGTCGATGATGGTTTCCTCGGTTACTTCCGCTTGGGTCATGTCGTCCACCAACGCCCAGCCGATTCCGCCTCCGCTTCCCGCATCGATGAATCCGTCTTGCGGGCGGGTATATAGTGCGTACTTGCCGTTCACAAATTCGGGATGCAGCACCACGTTGCGCTGTTGGCTGCGCGTCTTCAGGTCGGGCAGGCGCTCCCAATTCTTCAAGTCCTTGGTACGGGCGATGGCGGCGGTGGCGGTAGCCGATGACAAGTCGCCTGCCGGAGCGGACGGATCGTGGCGTTCGGCACAGAAAATGCCGTATATCCAGCCGTCTTCGTGCGCCGTGAGACGCATATCGTAAATGTTGGTGGCAGGAATCACATCTTCGGGCATCGTGACGGGATAGTCCCAGAAGCGGAAGTTGTCAATACCGTTGGGGCTTTCGGCCACGGCGAAGAAAGACTTGCGGTCGGCTCCTTCCACGCGTACCACCAACACATACTTTCCGTTCCACTTGATGGCGCCCGAATTCAGGGTAGCATTCATTCCGATGCGTTCCATCAGGTAGGGGTTGGTCTTCTCGTCCAAATCATAACGCCAAAACACGGGCGTGTGTGCGGCGGTCAGTATCGGATGCTTATAACGGGTGATAATGCCGTTTTCTTTTTCCTGCGGTTCATTACGACGTGAGAGCAACACTTCGTGCTCATCGAACAATTGTTTTACTTTATCTTCAAAATTCATATCTTCTCGTTTATTTAAAGGGTTGTTATTTCTTTGTTTTCATATCACGGACGAACAGCGTGCGCGGGTCGGCATGGAACTTCACGAAGTCATTGGCCGAAGCTTGTCCGGGGTAAGGGGCATAGTAATGGTTGGGGCGTTCGCGTGCGTTGCGCCACACCAATACGTAGCTTATGGGATACTTGCTAATGACCGGCATCAGCGTTTCCGTCCACCAGGTAGAGTCGGGCACGGCTTCGTATCCCGTTTCGGTAACGGCGGTCGGCTTATCGTGCGATTGTCCTACTTCCGTCAGTATGGTCAGCGCCTTTTCCATATTGTTCAGATATTCCCGGCGGTCGAACTGGTACGTGTCGAAACCTATCAGGTCGATGATGTCGTCTCCGGGATAGCGTTCCAGATATTCGGCGGTATTGTTCGGTTCCGTGCCCGGCGAATAGGCATAAAGCAAATGCTTCACACCTTTCTGCTGCATGAATTCATAAGTCATGCGCCACAAGGCTTTGTATTCGGTGGCGCTGCACAGGGCCTGTCCCCACCAGAACCAGCTTCCCGTATGTTCGTGCCACGGGCGGAACAGAACGGGCACTTTCCGTCCGTCGCTTGTGGTGAGCGAGTTCATGAAATCGGCTATTGTGCCCATCCAGCCCATGAACTTATCATGTTGCGCTCCTCCCGGCAGCACCGAGGCCACAACGGTAGAGTCGCTTACATCCCAAGCGTCTTTCCCTGTAACAGGATTGTCCGTATGCCAGCTGAGCGACACCATGCCGCCGCGTTCATACTGCGCGATGATTTCGCGGCGAAGGCGTTCTATGGGAACATTGTCCAGGTTCTTGTCGCCGCCCAGTTCAATGCGTCCCAAGTCAAAGGACATCATGGCGGGGTAATCTCCGCATACGCTTTTCACATCGCTGCGGTTCTCGTCTCCGTCCCAGCCGATGCCATATACAGGATCGTCGTGATGACCAAACAGGAAATGGTTCTGCCGAGAGACTTCTTTCAGTTCCGTAAGCATCTGCTCAGCTTCGGGAGTACGCCCCGAGGACGTGTGTGGGCTAGTGCAGGCAAGCATTCCGCCTGCCAGCACCACGATTGTTATCATCATTCTTATATCTTTTATCATGGCTTATTGTTTTTTCTCGATTCGGATATTGGCAAAACTATGATCTGTGTTCCAGTCCGAGTTGGGCTGCATAATCCAGAAGAGATTGTTCCATCCGGCGTTGATTCCATTGGTAGCCACTTCCGACAGCTCCAACCGAACGGTACACCAGTTGCCATAAGTATTAAAACTTCCGTTGGCAGAGGGATTCCAGGCATATTGCCCTCCGTTCAGCTGAATGAGATAACCGACAGAAGCGGAATCGTAGAACGGATTGCCGTTGGCGGAGTTTACTTCGAACTTGAACCAATAGTCCGAAGGATTGGCGGCGGCTTCGGCCGGGATGTCACATCCTCCGCACAACAGGCTGTTCCAACTCCATGCGGCATACGATCCTTTGACGCGGAAATAAGAACCGTTCAAAGAAGCGGGTTCGTTGGAACCGTTTCCGGTAGTAATCAGTTCGGTTCCCGCCCAGAAGCCGTAGACGTCGGGAGTGTCCAGGTTCCAAAGAATACCGGTTGTATTGCGATAAGGAACACTGACTGTCTTTGTTCCGCTTGCACTTTCCCAAGAGAAAACAATCGTAGAGTTATCCGAAGTATTTTCGGGTATGACAATGGACATATATTGTTCGGTCAATGAATCTACTTCCAAGGCCACTCCGTTCATCGTGATGGTGGAGGATTCCTCACCGCCCCCGAATCCATAGAGGTCGAAATAAGCACCGTTTACTTTGATGGAACTGCCCGGCAGGGCAAACTCATTATACAATCCCGAGATACTGACTTCGGGAATCTGGACCGTAAAGTCCACCGAGGTGTTTCCCAATTCCGTTTCATAGTAAAGCTTGTTGTTCACTTCACCGGGGATGGTGCGGGGTATCGGAAAATAGACGGCATGGGTGGTGGCATAGACTTCGCTCAGCGCCACCTCTACATCATTCAGCATCACCTTCTTTGCGTGGCTTAGATTCTCGCCGGTCAGTTTAATCATGTCTTCAAAGGCTGCTCCGGTGAGTGGAGCAGTCATTTCCGTATCGTCGGCACGATAAATGGCGGAGATGGATGGAACACCGTTTGAAGTCATTCCGTCATCGTATCCATCATTATAAGTCACTATATCCTGGCAAGAAACCAGCATTGCTGTGGCAGCGGCAAACATCAGCCCGCAGACAGCTATATTCAGTCTTTTCATATTCTGTTTGTTTTTTGATTGTACGACAATTCTTTTTCTATGTGCTTAGCTCCAACCCGGGTTGTTGCTGTCAATGGCATCGTTGGTCGAAATCTCGGCCGACGGGATGGGGAAAAGCAAGTGCTTGGTTTCACGGTGTTTGTTTACCGATGCTTCATCGTAGTTGGTTTTCGTACCGTCTTCGTTGGTTCCGCCAATGGAGTTCATGACATCCAGATACAGTCCCCAGCGAATCAAGTCCCAGCGGCGGTCGCCTTCCAATGCCAGTTCCTTGGCACGTTCTTCAAAGATAGCCGAACGTAAAGCGACTTTCGAATCAATGGCACCATTGCCCGAAGTGACAGCCGGATTGGCATTTGAACGGGCGCGGATGGCATTCAGGGCTTTGATGGCTTCGCTATCGACACCGCTGCCCAACTCGCACATAGCTTCGGCATAAATCAGCACGATATCGGCATAGCGCAGGAACGGCCAGTAGGCATCCGAACGCTCTACGGTAGGGTCGGTTACATCGGAATACTTGGTGCTGTAAGCCAATGTGGAGCTGCTTACATTGAAGGTGTATTGCACACCGTCGTTGTAGGGAGCCACAGGGTCTGCCACCTTGTTTCCGTTTTCATCATAACCGGTTGCCATGAGTTTGTATTCAGGCGTATTGGGATAATAGAAACCGTAATTGTCGCTGGCTTGATAGGAATAGCGGAAACGGTGTTTCACACCTTTGGTGATACGATAATCCTTGCTGTCGAACAGTGTGTACCAATGATAACGGTTGCCGATCCATTGGCCTTGCTGAATCAGACCTTGGGCATTTTCCGTTCCACTGAACCAACGGTGAATGGTATTGCCATACTCTTCGTCGTTGTTCAAGGTTTGCAGCATGAACATGTGCTCTGTCTTGTTATAGTTGCTGCGTTTCCACAGTTCATCATAAGGAAGCAAGTCATAGCTGCCGTACTTTCCGTCCATCACGTCCTTGGCATATTGTGCGGCTTTGGTGTAACAGTCTTTGGTGTCGAAACTTTCATATCCGGCGACTTGTGTCTTTTTGAAAGTCTTGCTCGTGGGGAGAACCAGCACTTTCTCACCGTTGTTGAACTCATAGCTGGCACCGGTCTTTACTATCATTTCTTCGCCGGCGGTCATGGAACCGGAAGCCATCGTGGCATACACCTTGGCCAGGAGACCGGCTGCGGCACCCTGTGCTACATGCCCTTCCTGGAAATCGGCATCCGTATTCTTGTACATCACAGGAATGGCTTCTTCAAGCAAGCGGATGATTTCGGCATATACCTCTGCAATAGGACGGCGGGGCTGTTCATAAGAAGCGCCTTCGCTGATAGCCACATCGAACATCGGGATGTCGCCGTATGCCTTGGTGAGCATGAAGTAGGCAAAAGCCTTGTTGAATTTCAGTTCTCCGATGGCGTTGGCTTTGACCTTTTCATCGGCTCCTGTAATTTGGTTCACATAGTTTAAAGCTACATTGGCCCGGTTGATTAAGCTGTAGCAACCTTTCCAAACGGCATCGGCCACTTCGTCTCCCTGAAAGTTTCCGGCTCCCAGGTTGCTGAACGCCCAGTCGGGGCCGCTTGTATAATCACAGTCCATTTCGAGGACACGGGGGAAGTTCTGCCAACGGAACATATCATTGGCCCATTTACTATATACACCTGTCACCCAAAGGTTCACGGCTGCATTGTCATTGCCTACCTGGTCGGGACCTACGAAAGCGTACGGATCTTCGGCCAAAAAATCGTCGCAAGATGTAAAACCACCCATTAAGGCAGCAGAAAGAGCGACACTAAGAAATATATGGTTGAATTTCATTGTTCTTTTTCTTTTAAGTTATTGTTTGCATTTGATGTCTCACAATCAAAAAGTGACCTTCATTCCGATGGAATAAGTCCGGCTGCTCGGATAAGAATAGATATCCACTCCACGACGGGAAGCATCGGAACCGAAGGCGTTTACTTCGGGGTCGAACCAGCTATAGTCCGTAATGGTAAACAAGTTGGTGGCACTGGCATAAAAGTTCAAGTTCTTGATACCCTTGAAAGGATTGGCCCAGTTATAACCAATGTTCAGGTTCTTCAACTTCAGGTAAGAGCCGTCTTCCACATACCGGTCGCTGATAAGCATATTGCGTTCGTAGCTTGATACGGCTTTCGGCCATTGGGCGATTGCGGTTGTCTCAGGAGTCCAACGGGTGTCGTAAGCGGCTTGCGGAATGTTGGCTACATTGCCCATTTTCACATCCATCAAGTTACCGTTGAAAATGTCGTTGCCCTGGCTACCTTGGAAGAAGAAGCTCAATGTGAAGTTCTTCCAGGAGAAGTTGTTGGTGATGCCATATACAAAGTCCGGATTCGTGTCGCCGATGATAACACGGTCGGCATTGGTGATGGCAGGATTATCATCGAAATTGCGATACTTTATCTCGCCTATCATTTTCTGTCCTTTGGCGCGAACGGCGGGATCGGGGTCGGCCATCACTTCAGCCAGATTGTCATAAAAGCCGTCTTCTACATAGCCGAATATGGTACCGATGGGGCAACCGTTGCGTTGTAAGAACACCTCGTCGGCCTTATACCACAAGCGGGTAGCGAACTGGTCGGCTTCCAAACCGCCGATCTGGTTCTTGTTGAAAGAGATGTTGGCATCAATGTTCCACTTCAACGGTGTGTTTTGCAACAGGTAGAATTTACCTGAGATTTCCAGACCTTCATTGGTTACATAGCCACTGTTTACCATCATGTTGGCAAAACCCGTACTCAAAGGTATCTTCACTTCTTGCAACAGGTCGCGGGTTTTCTTGTGGTAATAATCCACCGTCAGATTGATGCGTCCGTTCAGGAAACCCATATCGAGACCTACATTGTATTGTGCGGTCGTTTCCCAACGCAAGTCATCGGCTACCGGGCCGCGCCAATCCACTTGGGCAAAACCGCTGTTGATGCCACCGGCAAACGGATAGTTGGCAACGCTCAGCATAGGCAGGGTACGATAGCTGCCGATACCTTGATTACCCGTTTCACCATAGCTGGCACGGAACTTTAAATTGCTGAAGAGGTTCAAATTCTTGATAAACTTCTCCTCGCTCATGCGCCATGCAAAGGCACCTGAAAGGAAACCGGCCCATTTGTTAGCATCGGTAAACTTACTGGAACCGTCGGTACGGTAGGAGGCGGTAAAGATATACTTGTCCAGCAAAGTGTAATTGATACGGCCGAGGAAAGAAGCCAATGCCGCATCACCACGGTCGCTTTGCAGTTTGCCGGGTTTGGTACCGAGGCTCATGTCATAGTCTTGTGTCAAGTCATTGGGAAATCCGGTGGCACTCATTGACTTACTGCCCCAATTGGTCTTTTCTGCGGTGAAACCTGCTACGGCATTGATGCCATGCACTCCGAAAGTCTTGTCAAAAGTAAACAATGATTCGGTCGTGATTCCCATGTACCAATTGTCCGACTGGCCCGCTTTACCATTGATACCGTTCTGTCCCGATCCTTCTTGGGTTTGCTGACCGAAGTAAGTACCGCGATTGTTGTTGGTATAACTGATACCTAAATTCTGACGGAATTTCAAGAACGGGAACAACTTGACTTCTGCATACGATGACGTGAATACATTGATAGCCTTCAGGTGGTCCTTTGTATCATTGATGTAAGCGTATGGATTGGATGCCAGCCAGCTCAATTCATCATTGGTTGTCTGGTCCATGTGTGTCGGATCGTAATTGGGCGGGAAAATCAATGACGAACGAATTACACCATAGTCATTGGAGTTTGTTTTGCTGAAATCGGTTTCGGTGTGGGTAAAGTTTATGTTCATTCCCATTTCCAGCCATTTGTACATTTTGCGACCGATGTTGGCACGCAGCGCATAACGGGTAAAACCGGATTCTTTGATAATACCGTCCTGATTCAGGAAGTTACCGGAGAAAGCATGCCATCCTTTTTCCGAACCGCCGCTTACACTCAAGTTGTATTCTTGCGAAAAGCCGTTCTGATAAATCAGGTCTTGCCAGTCGGCTCCTCCCACCCAAGTCTGGTTGCCGTATTCATCGGTATAATAACCCGGATTACGGTAATCTTCAGGAGAAGGCAGGTATTTGCCGTTTTCATAATCCAGTGTCCCGTCGGGCAATGAAGGATAGCTCCACATTCCGGGATAAGACAGTTGGGCATAAGGCTTGCCATCGTATTGGTAGCTGTTCAGGTCTTGTTCGTTTATATAGCTGGCGTAAGTCGCAGCATCAAGCACCTTCACTTTGTTGGCTATGCGTGAAAAAGAAAAATTACTTGAAAATTCCACTTGCTCATAACCTGCCTCACCCCGTTTGGTTGTGATAATCACCACACCATTGGCACCACGTGAACCATAGATGGCTGTGGCGGAAGCATCCTTCAACACTTCAATGCTTTGAATGTCGTGTGGATTGATGAACGACAAAGGGTTTGAAGTATTATTGCTGTTCTGATTGGCATCGCTGGCTGGAGTGGAACCGGCGTCAAAAGGAACTCCGTCCACAATAAACAAAGGCTGCGAACTGGTAGAGAACGAGTTGGTTCCGCGTACCTGAATGCTTACCCCACCACCGGGAGCACCATCGGCGGCATTGATCTGTACACCAGCTACCTTACCGGCCAAGCCTTGGCTTAAATCAGTCGGATTTCCTTTCATCAGGTCATCGCTCTTGATCTGAGATACCGCACCGGATAAATCTCTCTTCTTCATCGTACCATATCCCACCACTACCACTTCATCCAATACTTCCGTGTCATCTTTGAGCGTAACCGTAAGTTGGGTTTCGTTTCCTTTTAAAGCTACCTCTTGCGATTGATATCCGATAAAACTGACGGTCAGTACGGCTTTTGCAGGCACTTCCAAGGTGAACTTACCGTCAATGTCGGTGATGGTTCCGTTGGTTGTCCCTTTCTGTATTACATTGGCACCGATTACTGCTTCACCGTTTTGATCAACCACAGTACCGGCAATCTTCTTGTTTTGTTGTACAATCTCGATGGCATCTGCTGCAACGGCGTAAGCCTGCTGTACATTGCCCAATAAAAATGCGGCACAAGCACTGGTGACTAATATGCCTTTTTGAAGATTTCTTTTCATATTGTGTCTTTCTATAAAATTAAATGTTTCTTGTTTATAATCCCATTTGCGCCCACAGCCATTGGCTCCATTGTTCGTATTGCTCCTGGTACCAGTAGTGTCCGGTTTCCAGATAGGGGTGAAGTTCCTTGGGGGCGGTGATACTGTTGTAAGCGGCGTATGTGGAAGTAGGTGGGCACACATCGTCGTTGTATCCCCAACTGAACCAGCCGGGTACCGTAATCCGGCGGGCAAAGTTGACCATGTCATAGTAATCTGCCGTTTGGATTCGTTGCGGGGTAGGAGTCGGGAAATAGTAGAAATAATGCGGCCAGCCTCCGGCTACCTTCTGCAAGTGTGCCCGATGGTCGCACATGGCAGGATGAATGGCGGCATAGAACGTAACCCGTTTGTCTAATGCGGCTGTAACCATAGACAACGCACCGCCCTGGCTGGAACCGGTTACACCCAAGGCTTTGCCGTTGTATTGGGGAAGAGAGGTTATGAAATCGACCGCCCGCAGGGCACCCACAAATACACGCTTGTAATAACTGTAGTTACGATTGTCATCATTTTGATACTGATAATTGTAAAGTGCCCCGTATGCCAGCTCGTCATAGACAGACTGTTGCATGGTTACCGGAATGCCATGAATACCGATTTCCAAAGTAATGGCACCTTTGGCAGCTGTTTCCACATCGCCGTAGTAGGGACGCACTCCCGCACCGGGTACACGGAGCAGTGCCGGATACTTGCCGGAAGCTTTAGGCATGCAGAGAATACCGAAAGTACGCGAGCCTTGACGGATGTTTTGGAAACTGACCTGATAGACATTGACCGTTTCGGTGCAGCGTGACGGTAGCAGTTCCATGGTGGAAGACAAAGGTACCTGGCGGGCTTCTTTCAAAGTGCCTTCCCAAAAGTTGTCAAAGTCGCTTGGGTTTACGGCATGTGCCCGGATGGATTCCGGAGCGTATGCGGCGGTTGCCATGCCGTCGTATGTCTTGTTGCCAACGTATGCCTTCACTTTGCAACGAAGAAAACCGGGAGTGTTCATGCTGCTGCTGACAGTCAGCTTTCCATCCTTCAGTGATACTCCATCTTTCTTTTCTGTGGGATACCACTCAGGGCCTAGTTCATAGTCCACTTTCACATCGGGCAATACATTCTGCGCTTTGTACACCTGAATGGTGAAAGTACATTTCTCTTTCAGTCGGTATGTCCAGTCCGAAAGATCGGGCGAGACCACCACGCGGATTTCATTTCCGCGGATTTGTGCAAACATGGATGCGGTACACAGGTACAGCATGAAGCCGGCAATCCAAATTTTTCTGTTTCTGTTCATGGTATAAATAGTTAAAATGAATGTTGTTTCAGTTGTTGGTTGGCAGTACGGATAATGGCTATAGTGGTACTGTCGGACATAAATACCGAATTCAGGCCTTGCTGCTCTTGCGCCGGATCGCCCGTATAGTCATCTCCTCTTTGCCAATATAAGTGCTTGGGGGCAGCCAGTCCGCCCCATGCCCAGAAGTTGCATCCAGCCAGTCCGGCTGATTGCGCGGTCCTATCGGTTATCAGGCTGAATATGTATTGATAGTAGGTATCTCGTGCCTGTGTTGTAGCTGATTTGTCAAACCGGAACCCGTCCCTTGGATAACCGAATTCTTCCAAAACCAACGGTTTGCCATATTTTTGTGCTATTTCCAGATGCTCGTCTATGTATTGTTTCGATTGCAACTGCGCTGCCTCTGCCTTTTCCGACAAACTGTCTGCCGGCGCCCATCCCCAGTTGTAGGGCCAGATATGAATGTTCATATAGTCAATGTGCTTGTCGGCATGGATTCGCTCGAACAGGGCGAGGTCTTCCTCACAGCCATGTTTGCCCTCGCTACCTGTTGAGACCAGATGATTCCGGTCGAGCGATTTGATGAAACGACTAACCTCAGCCATCCAGATAGCGAAAGCCTCTTTGTTTTCTCCCGAGAACGCACGAGGTTCGTTGCCTATCTGCCATGACATGATTGTGGGGTCTTCCACATAACTTATGTTTGTATACCTATTGATTCGGGTAATGATATCCTTTACATAGTCGGCAAAAAGTGATTTTGCTTTCTTGTTGTTTGGAAATTCCTTAACATAATCCATGAATGCCGGCCATCCGTCTATGCTTGGGACAGGGGCTTTTCCTTTTCCGGCCCATTCCAGATATTGGCTATACCCGCCGCTCCATTCCCAGGAATTGTTCAGGTAGAGAACTGCCAGCATGTCTCTTTTTTTCATTTCAAAAAGAAGAAAGTCCAGCCCGGCAAGAATGGTATCGTTGTAAACACCCGGTGCTGTCTGGAGCGTAGGCTCTACTTTCGAGGTAATTCCACGGGCACCGTCGCTGCCTACCAGTATTCTTAAATTGTCTATACCTATACTCTTTAAGGAATCCAGTTCCTGAACCAAGCGTTCACGATTTCCTCCTTCACCTTCGGAAGCAAGAATGCCTCCATACCAAAAGTTGGCACCGATATATTTATAAGGTTTGCCATCACGGACAAACATTCCCTTTTCAACTTGTACAAAGGGAGATGCCTGCTGTTGCGTTTCTGTACAACACGCACCGCAGAGTACTGCGGAAAGACATAGGGTTACAAGGGTATTCTTCATGTTATTCATTAAATTTAAATTCGGTTCTTTTTGTGCTGGCAAATGTATGAGGAAAGATATAAATCGGCTTCTTCAATTGATTATCAGACTATCCGTATTGTGTATTTATCAATTTGGGAAGTGTTTTTACTCATTTGGGATAGTGTTTGCCTCTATTATCCCATTTGATTTTTATAACTTTGCAGCGTTAAACCTAATACTGATATGATGAAAAAGAACTTGCTCCTGATTTTGATGTGTTTTGTCTGTGGGCTTGTATATGCGCACGACGGATTAAACTTTAGAAATCTTGATGTGAAGTCCGGGATTTCGGATAATTATGTACGGTCTGTCCTGCGCGACCGGTATGGCTTCATGTGGTTTGCCACGCTCAACGGTCTGAACAGATACGATGGTTATCAGTTCAAGAAATACACAACGACCCAATTAGGGGCTTACAACAATGACATTGAATCTATCGCAGAAGATGCGGCAGGCAATATTTGGATAAAGGGTCCCGTCAGTTATTATATCTACGATCGGGAACAAGATAAATTGGAGAACAAGATACAGCCTATTTTAAATAAATATGGAATAACGGGAGAGGTGAGCTATCTTACTGTCGATAAGGATTACAATCTGTGGTGTACCGTGATGGATACGTTGTTCCATTATGATTTTACAAAGAATAAGTTGCATACCTTTCAACTGCCTGGAAAGGAAAAAATGCAACAGGTTGTTTGTCGGCGTTCGTGTGCCTATCTGCTCTTCTCGAATGGAGAAATAGCCCGCATCGATTCAAACTTTCAACAGATCCGTCCGGAAACACGAAGAACCCTCTCTTCCGGTTTGCAATATAACCTTTATATAGATACGGTGGACAGGCTTTGGTTTTACGCTTCGCATGCTTCGGGCTTGCAATGTTATGATACCAATCAAAAGCAATGGATAGATTACATCGGTGGGCAGGAATTGACAGATGCGTTGATAACTGCCGTAATGGATGACGGGGACGGCAATTTATGGATTGGAACGGATGACAAAGGAGTTTATATCAGTTACAATCAAGACAAGCAATTGGTGCGGATAAACAAGAAATCAGAGAATCCTTTTTCATTGGCCGACAATCATATCAATTGTTTTTTCAAAGACAATCAGAACACCATGTGGGTAGGAACGGGCAAACAGGGAGTATCTTTTGCCGCTTTGGATAAAATAGCCTTCAACACTTGTTTCTTGCCGGAACAGGAAGACGTGAAATGCTTGCAGGAAGACAAGGAAGGAAACCTGTGGATGGGGTTCGATGGAGAGGGGCTAATCCGACAGGATGCGGGCAAGGCCTCTTATACGCGCTTTAAAATGAAAAAACACTCCATCCCTTCCGATTTGATTATTTGTTCGTGTCTGGATGCCAAGGGCAGGCTTTGGTTCGGAACTTATGGAGGAGGAGCTTTTTATGAACAAGGAGGAACGTTCATTCCATTGCGTAATGCCGCTCCCGCTTCATTGAAATACATCCGACGCATAGCGGAAGATGCGAACGGAACCATTTGGTTCGGTACGTTTATGCAAGGATTGTATGCCATGGATGCCGATGGGAACTTTACCGCCTATACGATGGATTCTTCCATCCTCCAAACGAACAGTATCATGGATCTGGCTTATTCGGGAGGACGTAACCTGTATGTCGGAACCAGCAGCGGACTTTATTCTATGGATATCTATACGCGAAAGATGGTTTCCCTAACAGGGAATAAAGCTGGGACTCAGTCCTTGCCCGATTCTTATATCACCTGTCTGTTTTATGACAGTCGCGGATTGTTGTGGATTGGTACTCGTACCGGAATGACTGTTTTTGACGAGAAAAAGGATGGAATGATACACCTTTCTATAGAAGACGGGCTGTCGCACCAGTGCATTCGTGCCGTGACGGAAGACAAGTATAAGAACATTTGGGTGGCGACCGATCATGGAATAACAAATATTTGGGTGGCGGCCTCTCCGACGGGAAAGTCTTCATCCTACTTGTATTACCCCTATTTTGAAGAAGACGGTATTGGCGATATGACTTTTAACTCACATTCCATTACCTGCACCGGGCAAGGGGAAATCCTGATGGGAGGCATTGGCGGATATTTGAAAATAACTCCCCGGCCAACCAACTTCTACAATCGTTCCGGGAATCCTGTTGTATTTACCGGCTTGCTGTTGGCGAATCAGAAAATGGAAGTCGGTTCCCGTACTTCCAACGGACGCATCCTGCTCCCCAAAAACATTCAGCTATTAGAGGAGATAACCATGGACTATTCCGATAGTAATTTTGCGCTGGAGGTATCGTCCATGGATTATCAGAATCGGCACAAGCAGCAATTTGCCTATCGCTTGGGAGAACAGGAGGAATGGGTGAAGCTGGAGGGAAACCGCATTCATTTCAACCGTTTGTCTTACGGGACCTTCCGATTGCAAGTAAAAGTGTATGAGCCTAACGGATACGACAATCCTGTATCTTCTTTACTTATTCACGTCCGTCCTCCGTTTTGGCTTTCGTTGCCGGCGTATGGGTGTTATGCGCTGATGGTCATTTTTCTTTTCCTTCTTATATTAAGGAATACCCAAAGAAAGCACAAACGCTTGATGGAACAACAAAAGCATGAGATGGAGATAACGCAACAGCATGAAATGGATGAGGCGAAGATGCGTTTCTTCACCAATGTCAGTCACGACCTTCGTACTCCGCTGGCTTTGATTATCACTCCGCTCGAAAAGCTGCTGGCTTCGGAGTCGGCCCGAAACCTGAAAGCAGACTTGGAGCTGATTCATCGCAATGCGGTGGCTTTACTGGACGAGGTCAATCAGTTGCTTGACTTCCGAAAACTGGATAAGCAGAAAGCCCAACTCTCTCTTTCATACGGTAACCTGTCGGATTTTGTCAAAGAGACTTGCGATTCCTTCAAGGAACTGTCTCTTAAAAACGGCATACAGTTGGAGTTGAACCTGATGGATGCCGATATCAGCATGTCCTTTGACCGAAACAAGATGCAACGCATTTTGCTCAACCTTCTGTCCAATGCCGTCAAGTACAATCGGGAAGATGGAAGCGTGGTGGTTACGGTCGATAAAATACGTGTGTCGGAAAAAGAACATGTACGCATACAAGTGGCCGATACAGGCATTGGCATCAAGGACGAGAACAAGGAAAAAGTGTTCGACCGTTTCTTTCAGGAACAGCACGCCGCCACAACGTATGTAGGCAGCGGCATCGGATTGCATATCGTTAAAGAATACGTGACCTTGCACCAAGGTACCATCCGGATAACCGATAATCGGCCGCAAGGAAGCATCTTTGTCATTACCTTGCCTGTCGTGGGCGAGACGAATGAGGAAAGGCAGCTTTGCCACGGCTCTCAAGAGGAAGGCATATCGGTTCTTGTGGTGGAGGACAACGACGATTTCCGCCGTTTCCTAGTGGGATGCCTGAAAGAACACTATCAGGTGTTCGAGGCTTCCAACGGCAAGGAAGCACTTGAGATCCTGTCGCAGCAGTCTGTACAAATGGTAATCAGCGACGTGATGATGCCTGTCATGGACGGGCTGGAATTATGCCATGCCGTCAAGACGGACATCCGGTTCTCGCACATCCCCGTCATCCTGCTGACCGCCCGCACCGCCGAAGAACATGTGTTGGGCGGATTGCGCGAAGGAGCCGACGACTACATCACCAAGCCTTTCAACCTCGACATCCTATTGTTGCGGATTCAGAAGTTGCTGCAATGGACACAGAGCAACCATGAAAAGTTCGGTAAGATGGAGGTATCTCCATCCGAAATAACGATTAGCAGTCTGGATGAACAATTAATAGAGAAGGCTATCCGCATTGTGGAAGAAAATATGGATAACTCAGAGTTTTCCGTTGAGGAGCTCAGCGCGCAGATAGGTATTAGCCGGAGTGGTCTATATAAGAAGTTGATGTCTATTACGGGGAAGTCTCCTTTGGAGTTTATGAGAATCTTACGTCTTAAACGCGGAAAACAATTATTGGAGAAGAGTCAACTCAGTATCTCTCAAATAGCTTATCAGGTGGGGCTGTCCCCCAAGCAGTTTGCCAAGTACTTTAAGGAAGAATATGGATGTCTGCCATCAGAATATAATTAGTGTTTACCGAATAAATAATAATAATTGGATACTATTTCTTTATGAGAAACGTATACAAACTGCTAGTGCCAAGGAGAAATGATAATGTCAAAACTTCATTTAAATAACAGACATCTATTCAATGCTGAAGTACAAAAAAATGTCGTTTTGAAAGATTAAAACTAAAGGACATTGTAGCAAAATAGGCGAATATAGCCAGTTGATTATCAATGAAATTTTCAAAGTTTAGATAAGAACTAAGCAATCAAACACATTACAATGCTGGATGGGAATGTGCTACTTTGTCAAGAACATGATAAAGATAGAATCTCTTCAGAAATCTTAGCCTTGCTCTAATCGAATTTGAGCAGGTTATCTTCACCGTCATCATAAGAGATTATGTGATTGCATCTCTGCTTGGTTATCATTTAATACCTTTCATTTCTATAAGGTAAACCTACACAGATATTGGATTCACCTTCATCGTTTCCAGATTCAGAAACAGCCCGTAATGTTCCAGCATTCCGTTGCGAAACATCTTCCATAAAATATTGCACCCGAGTTGCGTCAGCGTGGAGTTGATGAACAGCCCTGAATGGGATTTGCTACATTAATTAGGAAAATATGAAATAAGGTTTATCAAAATTGCCTGTTGAACCTGCTGTAGCATCTGCTATTGCCAGTTAAAATTACAATCAGGGAAATTGCAGATAAACAAAAAAATACTATCTTTGCAGTGTAATAAAAGTGTTCTTTAGACTTAATGCAAAACATGACAAATATACGTAGTTCGCTCGTTTCTAAATCGTTACCTATTATAGTATAGATATTTTCCAATTGTCTGTATTTCAATTAGAAAAGAAAACTTGAATGTCTTGAAAGATGGAAGGTGACTTCCTTGTTTATCCCGCAAACCGTGGCTATCTTTTTCAGATGGTCGTTACAAGTGCCGTTACTTGGCATGGGAAACACGAAATCATCCTTTGCAAGCCCTTTGTAGCGTTCGATCAGTTCTTTGGCAATTTCCATCAGGGGGACGTTGCTCGATACTTTGGTCTTGGTGCGGCGGGTGATGATCCATTCCTCGCCGTCGAAATCCATGCGCTGGATTTTGTCAAAGGTGAGTGTCTTTATATCTATGTAACTCAACCCGGTGAAGGGATAGAAAATTATCAATGCAGCCAAGAGAAGAATACAGCAAATAAATGACAATTCGTTGTAATACAGCCAAATTGCGTTGATTTGCATAGTTGGACAAACTGCAAAGACAGGTGGAATAATGAACCTGTTCAGCTACCAAGTCATTACCTGTTTTCATTTCATCTAAGTGCAGTCAATCAGGGATTAAGCTGTCATCGGAAAGGACTTTCCATCCGGGAATATCCCTTTATCCGGCAGATTTAGCCCATCCGGTTTTGATTGCACCGTTCTGCCTGATTCTCATGCCGTTCAACAGGCGAAGTATGAGTAATATTGCAATCAAAAAAGTAACGCATGAAAACTGAAATGAAAGTGCTGCTCTACATCAAGCGCAGCGGACAGGACAAGGACGGCTTTTCTCCACTCATGGGAAGAATATCCGTCAAAGGGAGGGTCAATTCCATCGCACAATTCGCATGCAAGTTCAAAATTGAAGTGCAGTTGTGGAATGCCACCGCCCAACGTTGTACGGGCAAAAGCAAGGTGGCGACAATGGCAAACAGGGAGATTGAAAGGGTACTGCTGTTACTGCAGAAACGGTTCAACGAGCTTTTCGACATACAGGATGTCGTAACGGCAGAGGAAGTCAGAAACGTGTTCCAAGGTCTGGCTGAAACACAGGACACCATCATGAAACTCTATGCGGAACATAACAGTGACTATGCCCTGCGTGTAGGGGTGAACAGGGCGGTAAACACATTTTACCAGTACCAGAACACCTACCGGATACTCGGTGCATTCCTGAAAGAGAAATACCATGTGTCGGATATGCCCGTCAAGCAGTTGGATGAGAGTTTTATCGAGGCGTTTGATATGTATATGCGCACGACAAGACGTTTCATGCCCAGAACCATACTCGGACATGTCAACCGCCTGAAAAGCGTGATGATGCTTGCCGTGTTCCGTGGCATCGTTCCTTTCAGCCCGTTCAAAGGCTATGCCCCACAGAAACCCGCTTTCAAACAGATGTACCTGACGGAAGACGAGCTTGACCTGTTTTCAAACACGACCTATGACACTCCCAATCGCAATTTCACGAGGGATATGTTTCTGTTCTCGTGCTGGACGGGGATCTGCTATTGCGACATGAGAAGCCTGACAACCGCCAATCTGGTGAAAGCCGATGACGGCAGTATGTGGATTCATACGGAAAGACAAAAGACGGGGACACCCGAATGTGTGAGGCTGATGGAGATTCCCTTGAGTATCATCGAAAAGTACAAGGGCATGGACGACAACGGAAAACTCCTTCCGATGCTGACCAAGGAGAGCATGAACAGACATCTGAAAAAGATGTCCGTGATGTGCGGCATCAACCGTCCAATCTCATTTCACCAGGCACGTCACACCTTCGGAAGCATCATCTGCCTGTCACAGGGGATTCCGATAGAAACCGTCAGCAAAATCATGGGGCATCGGCATATCACCACCACGCAGCGGTATGCGAAAGTCACCCAGGACAAGATAGACAGGGATGTGGATTGCCTGAAAGATGTTATCGGGGGCAAGTTCTCCTTGTCGGACATCGACACCGCCCCGTCACCGATTCTGAAAGACTACAGCCGGCGGAAAGTCAATCCGAGCGTGAAGCAACGGGAGTACATAACTAAAATAATGGAGGGATAAGCCATGCGAAGCACATTCAAACTGTTGTTCTACATCAACCGCCAGAAGACAAAGAAAAACGGCAGATGCCCGATTATGGGGCGTGTCACCCTTGACGGGAAGATAAGCCAGTATTCCACCGGACTGGAAATAGAGCCTGACCTATGGGACGCAAAAGCGGGAAAGGCATTCACGGACGGGCGCAAGACCGGAAACATCACCGGCGAAAAAAGAAATGAGTTGAACAGGCTGAACTCATTGCTGGAGACGTTGGAGGGAAAAGCGAAATCCGCCTACAGGAAGAACGTGGACTCTTATGGTTTCGTCTCATCCGAAATCATCAAGAACGCCGTCACTGGAAAATCCGATGTCAAAGAGACATTGCTATCCCTGTTTGACGAGCACAACGAAGAATACGCCAGACGTGTGGGCATTGACCGGACAAGGCATACCTATATCCGCTATCTGACCACGCGCAAGCATATATACAACTTTCTGAGATACAAGTATGACTTGGAGGATATTCCGCTTCGTTCGCTGACGATGAAGTTCATGACCGACCTCACATTCTATTTCTCTACCGTACTGCGGTTAAAAGTGTCCGCCTACAATGACTATCTTATCCTGCTGCACAAGATGACACGGCTGGCGTTGAAGAGGCATATACTGAAACGTGACCCTTTCGCTGGGCATAAGGTAGAGAAGGTGCCTGTAAACCATCGCCATTTGGACAGGGAACAGTTTGAAAAACTGCTCAATGCCCGACTACCCACCTACCGCCTGTGCCACACACGCGACCTGTTTGTCTTTTCGGTATTTACGGGCATCGGAAGGGCTGACTTGGCGAATCTGACGGAAGACAACATCATCACGAAGGAAGACGGTTCCAAATGGATTCACATCGCACGGCAGAAGACCAAGGCGGAGTGCCATATCAAACTTCTTGACATTCCTCTCCGCATCATTGAGAAATACAAGGGTGAAGGCAAGGACGGAAAATTGTTCTTCGTCCCACAGACCAGCAGCTTGTGCCGCAGCCTTAAAATCATAGCCGAACAGTGTGATTTAGGATGCCATTTAACATTCTACCAAGCCCGGCACAGTTTCGCGACCCTTATCTGCCTGAGCAACGGGGTCCCGATAGAAACCATCAGCAAGATGATGGGGCATTACTCCATACGGACTACCCAGATATACGCTGAAATAACCAACCATAAAGTGAGCAAGGATTTGGCTGTCCTGTCTGAAAATATCAAAGGCAAGTATGCGTTGCCCAATGACGGCATGCCTTCACGGGTATTCAAATGCGGTAATTACAGTGGTTGGAAAAAGGAATGTGAATCAAGTGACAAGATTAAAATCAAGTGACTATGGATAGAGGAATAATTACAATCAGTGAAGCAGGTGTAACCACTATGCCGACTACACCTGTATGGATGACCCAATTTGAGATAGCCGACTTGTTCGGGGTATTCTCATGCTGCATTCGCAAGGCGATTCATACTATATATAAGAACAAGGAATTGAACGAATGTGATACGATGAAGTATATCAAGCAACCTGGCGGCATCAGTTATGATGTTTATAACCTTGAAATGGTTATAGCCATTGCATTCAGAATATGCAGTAAAGAGAGTATCTTGTTCAGACAGTTTGTAATAAATGAAATCTGCGCCGCCAAGAAAGGGAATCCAATAACATTGTTCTTCTCTTGTGACAAAGGCAGCAACCTATGGTATAGTTGATGTCCATTCCGCCAACCACCTGTTTCCGACGCACGGATGCAAAGGTAGCGTATGGCGCTGACGGCAACGGCAAGGTCAGGCGGCAGGGCCGTTTCGGGCTGAATCTTCCTCCTGCGGAGTGTATTCAGCCCGAAAACCTTGCCACAGCCTGCCACACGCTTGAAAGGCATCCGTGGACGGAAACAAGCGACTGACGGAAAATCAGAAGAAAAATAGGGAACGGCTTACGGGCGAAGCGGAGTATCGATGCTTCATCCGTAAGCCGTTCCCTTTTCTTTTTGCCGAAACACTATTGCTGCCGCAATACAGGGCGGACGGCAAACTGCGCTCCTTCAAGAAAATCATGTTCCCGTCAGCCGGTAGGCGGAGCGGTAGCCGTCAGCAAGCATCCTTTCAATGTCGGATTCACGGTAGAGGATTTTACCGCCCAACTGGATATAGGCTATCCGTCCCTCGTTGCGGTAGTCCTGAAGTGTCCGGCGGCTCACTTTCAACCGTGCGGACACTTCCTTGTCGGTGAAGAAACGCTCACCGCCCAGTGTCGGGCGGTAGTTGGCGGTCAGGTGCTCGACGTTATCCAGCAGACGGTTGAGGCTGCCCATGAAGTGGATTATCCACTCGCTGTCCTTGTTAATCAGTTCATTCATGTTGCTATGGATTTAGTGGGTATTGTCATTCTACTTCGTTCATTCTGCCGGATTTATATAGTCCTGCCTTTGAATTTCGCTTCCTTTCGCCTGTCCTCCACGACGGAGACGATACGCCGCACGTCTTCGGGACGGTAATACGTCTTGTGGTTTATCTGCGAGTAAGCCAGCGTGCCGTTGTCGCGCAGGGTCTGTAACGTGCGCGGGCTGATGTTGAGCATCCGGCACACGTCCTGGTTGTCCATCCACTCATTCATTGTCTTCTCACCATGCCGCTTGCAGATGTCATCCATGCGGCGGACGAAACGGTCAAACCGGGCGGCCATCTCCTCAAAGGTCTTTTTTTCGATTGATACGATTTCCATACTGTCTTTTTTTGCTGTTATTATTTCTTTTGCCGCAAAGAAAAGCACAATTCCCTGTCCGGCAATGGCTTTTGCGGAAGTGGCAGCATGTTGCGCCGTAAGGTAGCCATTGTCCGGCTTATTCTTTATCGCTCCGGGTGACCTCGTTATACCTTAAATATCCATATTCAATAAGGAATCCGGAGGAAAATAAGGGCTTGATACAATTTACTTGCGACAACGCTCTTGTTCCTTCGCTTATCCATATCCGGCAAATCGGAGAAATCCACACCGGAATCCAAACCGCCTTCAAGCAAAGCCGTACAAAATTGCCATACTGTCTCCAAGTGTTTGAACGACTGCACTGAAACGTCTTACTTCGCTCACAATAATAGGTCGAGGCACTGACCAAGACCACAGTAATAACTTAATCAATTTGTTTTATGACAATGAAAAGAGAACCGGTCATCGACGAGCAACAGACTCGTGAAATCGTAGAAAGAATGGGACGTAAGGAGTCCCGCAGTCAGAAGTCTATGAATGACTTCTACAGGAGCCTTGGTCTGGAACCGGACGGAGCGGGGCTGGAAGCTCCCCGGGAACCTGAAATCATGGAAACGGAACAGCCGGAACAAGAAGGGCGGGCGGACACCCCTACGGGAACGGTGGCTGTTGCTCAAAAACGTGTCAGCAGCAAACAGAGAAGGCTGTCGTTAAGCGAGTACCGCGACACATACTTGCAGGTGCCCAAGATCACCGACCGCAAGCCCGTGTTCGTAAGCGGTGAGGTACGTGACAGGCTGGATGAGGTCGTCCGCCGGCTCGGAGGGCGCGGCATGAGCGCATCGGGGTTTGTTGAGAACCTTGCCCGCCTGCACCTTGAAGCCTACCGGGAGGACATCGAGCAGTGGCGTAAGCTCTGACGGGACTGCGGTATATCGGTAAAGCCATTGGATACACTCCACCGGCTTTACCGATATACCCGGGTGATTTACTGTATCCGGAAACCAATCCGACAGGCGGAGGATTCTTGTGTCCTCAAAGACACAGCAAGATGTATTTTCAGTTACCCGAATCATTCCGGGTAACTGAAAATCCCTGCACCGCCGTGGGCGGAATTATCCTCCGAAGTCGGATAATTTCAAGTTTTTTAAATCGTAGATTAAGTGATAGATAGAATGTTAAATCAAAAGGACAAGCAAGATGAAAAAGAACATCAAGTACGGGAGAAATCCCAAGTTGGACCCGAAGACGCACTGCGTGATGGTGCGCTTCGATGATGTGGAATGGAACAGGTTTCTCACGATGTATGAGGAATCACAGGTGTACGCGAAAGCCGTCTTTCTCAAGGCGCACTTCTTCGGGCAGAAGTTCAAGGTATTGAAGGTGGACAGGGCGATGCTGGACTACTACACCAAGTTGTCGGACTTCCACGCTCAGTTCCGTGCCGTCGGTACGAACTATAATCAGGTCGTTAAAGAGCTGCGCATCCACTTTTCAGAGAAGAAGGCGATGGCGTTGCTCTACAAGTTGGAGCAACACACCATCGACCTCGTGAAGCTGAGCCGGGAGGTTGTGGAACCCTCAAGGGAGATGCAGGCTAAATGGGAACAAAGACGGGATAATTCTATCATATAGCGGGATATTCCTTTGGTACGCAGTCTGGCAGGTGAACGAAATCCCACGGGCAATTTCATTGCCGACCATGTCATAATCGGACGCCCGGGACTGTATGTCAAGGATGAGAACCGTCCTAAAGGGATAAAACTGTAAAATATGTACTAATTATTAAATCATCCGCCATTACTATGTAAGTAATAGCGGATGATTATTCTTGATATAAGTCGTTTATTTATTAGATTTTACTAATTTCCCTCCCTGAAATAAGTCGCTATGAAAACATATAAATTGATAAAATAGCAAAATGTATTTTACTTTTATTCTTTTATAAGTTCTTATATATAGAGCGTCCATTAAGATAAGCTCTAAAAAGGCTCGTACAACATAAATGTGAATAAAAAGTCATGTGTATTATGAAAAAGAAAGCTGGAATATTGATAATTGCAATAATTCTAACTTGTGGAGTTACAAGTGCCCAATATAGGCATCGGCATTATCCACATAGGGTAGTTACTGTTGTGGTTAAACCAGAAGTAACTTCACATGTAAGCAACCGTTTCAACCAAAAGGAACGATTGGGAATGGCTGTTGCTTACTTAGAAATGCACAAATATCTAACAATAAGTCAATATGCGAAAATGACCCAACTCAATAAAATCTCGGCAGAAGCTGAGTTAGACGCTTTCGCTATTGATAAAAAGAAACCCATACAATGTGTCATTAGAGGAAAAAAGAAAGTATATATAAAAAGATAATAATATGAAACAGATTTGTAAAATACTGGCTTTAGTGATAACCGTTATGTTTTTGCTACAATCGTGTGTGACAGTACGACAGCCTCGCCATCACCGTCGTCACCATCATCATAGGCATTGTTTTGTCATTATGCAGCAAACACCTGACAGCACTTCATTCAACTATTTCTCAGCTGAATGCCTGGCAGAGTCATTCCCTACGATTTATGGAGATAAAGGATGAACGGGAACTGCTTGCAATGATAGCCAAAGAACCGGAGAAAGGTTTCCGGCATCTGATGGCGCAATATCGGGATGCCGTGTATTGGCATATCAGGCGACTGGTAGTAAGCCACATGGATGCGCAAGACGCAACGCAAGAAACTTTTGTAAGGATATTCAGGTCAATGTCTGATTTCAAAAGTAAGGGTTCTTTCCGCTCATGGATTTTTCGGATTGCCACCAATGAAGCCCTTAGAATTTTGAGTCGGCGACAAAGCGACCAGCTATCATTGGATGATTCTCCTGTTGAGTTAGGCAATATGATGGCTGATGAATATGTGGATTATAGTGACTTGGAAGCAGTGAAACTACAAAATGCCATCCTTTCGTTACCTGCCAAGCAACAATTGGCTTTCAACTTGAGATATTATAACGAATTGGGATATGACGAGATTGCTGGGATTATAGGCTCTACGACAGACAGCGCAAAGCAAAACTATCACATTGCCAAAGAGAAGATAATTAAATATATGAACTTAAACAATTAGAAATATGAAAGAGACATTTGATTTCAATCGCATAGGTAAGCGAATGCCCTATACTGTTCCTGAAGGGGCTTTAGACGATATCGAAAAGAACGTATGGGGAGCAATAAAAGAAGAACCAATCCAGTCCAGCCCCAAGCGCAACTATCGCTTATGGTATTCCATATCCAGTGGGCTTGTAGCTGCAAGCGTAGCTTTGTTGCTTGTCTTTAACATTATTCCACCCCATCAGAAAACCGATGATTTTGCAATGCTGGAACAGGCGTTTTCAGAACTGAGTAATGCAGACCAGAATTATTTGTTTTCTGTTTATCAAGATGATTTATTTATAAATGAATAAAAAAAACTAATTATGAAAAGTACCTTTAGAATTCTTCTGTTTATTATGACAATAACTTTTTGTGGCGTAAATGCTTATGCCCAAAAAGACAACAGGCAGCGTATGACACGTGAACAATTAGCCGAAACACAGGCTAAGTATATCACAAAAGAAATGGCAATGGACGATGTAACCGCAGAGAAGTTTATCAAGACTTTCTGCCAGTTCCAAAAAGACGTTTGGGCACTTGGTCCCCGACCTAAAAGAGATTCTTCAAACCGCTCGGAAGCTGAAGCGGAACAGGCGTTGGAGGAGCGCTTTTCGCATAGCCAAAAGATACTGAACCTACGAAAAAAATATTATATTGAATATAGTAAATTCCTGACCCCGAAGCAGATTGAGCAAGTCTATAAATTGGAAAAGGAAATAATGGATCGGCTGTATTACCGTTCACAAAAAAGAAAAAATCATCAAAAATAATCAGCCATGAAAAAGATATTGAAAACTCTCTCTTTATGTTGTTCTTTGTTTCTTTCGTTGTCCTTGATATCTTCATGTCAGAATGATTTTATAGAAGATACTGTATTAACCGGAGAAGAAGAACAGGGAGCAAATCAAATTGCCCTTATAGCGACAATTATTGACGGACTTTATGAAAATTGGAATAAAGGGGATGTCATTATGTTACTTCATAATGGTAGAACAGTTTCTGTTGAGGCACAAGAAAACGGTATCACATCAAACCTTTCCGGCACTATGGAAGGTATTGTCACAGATGCAAATCCGTTGTATGGCGTGTATCCTGCGGAAAATGCGGTATCTTCCGATAGTGAAAGTGTAACTGTTTCTGTACCGGTCGTACAAACAGCCGGGAACAAGGAGTTTGACACAAAAGCTATTGTATCTGTAAGCCGCACTATATCTAATTCCTTAGATTTCTATGCCGTTTGCGGTGGTATAAAACTCAAATTCCAGATGTCGGGCATAACGAAAATTGAACTGGAAAGCGTTGATGGCTATGCACTTTCCGGTACGACCAAAATCAGATGGGATGAACAGGGAAAACCTATCGTTGATAATGTAGAAAACGCCAATTCCATCATTACTTTCAATGCTTCAGATGAAGCAGGTTTTACTCCCGGAAAGGATTATTATATCTCAACCTTGCCTTGTGACGTATATGGCGGTTACAGGCTTTCTATTTACAAGGACGGTCTGGTCGCTCATTATTTCAGCGTACATCAAACGGTAGAGCGAGCCGATTATATAACTCCGAACGATTTGGTGGAAAGCGAGTTGGAATTTGATGATCCTGATGCTCCGCTTGTGGAAGAAGAACGCCCAGAGCTGGATGCGCAAACAAACGCACTTCTACGCCAATACCAGAAATCTCCGACAGAAGCAAACAAACAGGCATTGCTGAATCAGATGGGAATACGCTATGACAAAGTAGTCGCCAGAAAAAAGGCTAAACTCCGTGAACTTGAACGTGAAGCGAAGCATCAGTCGCTTGTAGATGAGATGCAGGAGATTGTGGATGAGATGGTTGAAAACCGCGACATTCGTCTGGAACAACAGTTCCTACGCCTTATAGATCCGCGTGTGGATGACAATCCGAATGATGCTTGGATGGTACTGCGTGGTGCATCGGCTCCGAACGCTTATATTGGTTATGCACCTGTCACTAATGCCGAATATGCGGCTTTCAAAACAGATTTTATCTATGATGCAGGCAAAGAGAACTATCCGGTAGTGAACATTACGATTGCTGAAGCTACGGCTTATTGCGATTGGCTTACTACTCAGGATAACGCCCATATATACCGTCTTCCGACCGATGAAGAATGGATACTCGGAGCCGGGCACATGCCCAAGGATGTCAGCATGAACGCTGGCCATGTAGAACCCGGGCTGACGGCAGTGGATGTTTACAGCCAGACAACCGGTGCTTGTGGGGGCATTGACTTTTGGGGCAACTGTTGGGAATGGACTACCTCGACCGATACTGATGGACAGTATATCATCAAAGGAGGTAGTTGGGATTCCAGCCGAGATGATTGCCGTAGTGAGAAATCGGATGTCGTAAGAATCGGCACGCAAGGTTATTCCAATGTTGGTTTCAGGGTGGTAAGAACAGATTTGATCTAATCCTTAAAACAATCTTCAAACATGAAAAAGTTATTTTTAGCAATGGCTATTGCCATTGTGACGGCCACTGCTGTGTCCGCACAAGAAGATAAAATGGTGATTTCTACCGTTCAGGCAGACAAAGACAACGGATATGAAGGAAATACCGCTACCCGTTGTGGCATCAAATTCAATATCAAACTTTCAGGAGTGACAAAAGTGGAACTTGAAAGTGTAGATGGCAACTATCTGGCAGGTACGGCAAGTTTCAAAAAGGATTCTCAGGGAGTAATGTCTGTGGATAAAGTAGAAAATGCAAGCACCGTCATCACGTTTGACTCTAATGATAAGTCCGGCTTTACTCCCGGAAAGGATTATTACATCCTCACTTTGCCTTGCGACCTTTATGGAGGATATAGGCTTTCCATCTACCGCAACGGACTTGTGGCTCATTATTTCGGAGTGCATCAGGAGGTAAAACTTGGGACATTCATAAGCCCCGTTGATTTGGTGGAGAGTGAGTTGGCATTTGATAAACCAGATGCTCCGCTTGTCGAAGAGGGACGACCGAAGATGGATTCCAAGACACACAGCCTTTTCGTGCAGTATCGACGACAACCGACGGAAGCCAACAAGCAGGCACTACTGCACCAAATGGAAGTCCGTTACGACAAAGTGGTGGCAAGGAAGAAAAACAAGCTACGTGAACTGGAACGTGAGGCAAGAACTTACAACATTGTGGAACACATGCAAGGTATTGTGGACGAAATGGTACAAAATCGGAAAAACCGCATTCAGCAGCAATTCCTACGTTTCATCGACCCTCGAAAGGATGAGAATCCGAAAGATGCCTGGATGGTGCTGCGTGGTGCATCGGCTTCGAATGCTTACATAGGCTATACTCCTGTTACCAATGCCGAATATGCAACTTTCAAAACAGATTTTGTCTATGATGCAGGCAAAGAGAACTATCCGGTAGTGAATATTACGATTGCAGAAGCTACGGCTTATTGCAACTGGCTTACAGCACAAGACCGCAAGCACATCTATCGTCTGCCAAGCGAAGAAGAGTGGGTTCTCGGAGCCGGTCACATGCCTAAGGACGTCGCGATGAACTCCAACCGTATTGAATCCGATTTGACAGCGGTGGATGCTTATAAACAGTCACTTGGTGCTTGTGGAGGCATTGACTTTTGGGGGAATTGTTGGGAGTGGACTACCTCAACCGATACTAACGGACAGTATATCATCAAAGGAGGCAGTTGGGACTCAAAACGTGACGATTGCCGCAGTGAGAAATCAGATGATGTAAGGACAGGTACGCTGGGGTATGCAAATGTCGGTTTCCGGGTGGTAAGGACTGATGTTTCCAATGACCGATAAGTTCACAGCATTAAACAAACAATTTTATTAACGAATAAATCAATAAGGAGAATTTTGTATGAAAAGAATGTTTTTAGTGATGGCTATTGCCTTCGTGACAATCCTTCAAGTGTCCGCACAGGACAACAACCGTCAAATGACTGCACAGCAACGGACAGAACAACGTATCAAGCTGATGGATGAAAAACTGAATCTGTCCGATGAACAAAAAACAAAAATCCGTGAATTATATGCGAATTTCAACAAACAAAAATACCCTCGTGAGAAACGTAGGGAAGCTGTGGAGAAATTGACCGCAGACATTTCACTTCTCTTGACAGCCGAACAGCAAACTGTTTACAAACAAATGACAGAACAAGCGATTGAAGAAATGAAAAAAGGTAAACGCAACAAAGCGAAAGAATAGAAGTTAAGAATTATGTGGCATTAGTCTGGACTCTTTAGCATGGGGAGTTCAGGCTAATGGCATAAATTTCATTAAAATCGAAGTGTAATGTATCAGTTTAAGAAAATGATTAAAGTCTTGTTGCTTTGTTTGTTGACTGCTTGCAATGGTAATGACAAAGAGTATTCTGTAATATCTCCGGAACAAGAGATTGAAGCTGGAGGCTCATCTGACTATACAGAACTATTGAACAAAACACGACCTGTTCCGGCAGAATACAATCAAGAATCTGTATTAAAAGGAAACGTTGTACAAATTGATTACAACACCAAGAATTATGTAGAAGGAACTGGGGAAGTACGTAAGAATACTGCTTATGTTTATTTACCGTATGGTTATGATGAAGCATCCGAACAACCCTATAACGTGTTTTATTTCGTACATGGACATGGCGAGACTGCAATTTCCTTTTTCCAAAATGAGAATGGTTTGTTGTGCAAACTGCTTGACCACATGTTGGAAAATAGAGATATGGCTCCAACTCTCATCGTTTCAACGAGCTACGTTTACGGAACTCCTGTTGATTACTATCCTGACGCAGATCCTTATTGCGAGGCTCTGCCACAAGAACTTGTAAACGATTTGATTCCTCTCATAGAAAGCCGTTATCATACCTATACTGAAAGCACTGATGTTGCCGGAATAACAGTGTCAAGAAAACATCGTGCCATTGGTGGGTTTTCAATGGGAGCGGTAACAGTTTGGTATGCTTTGGAACATGCGTTGGAGTGTTTCAAATACTTTATGCCAATAAGTTCTGACGGTTGGTCATTAGGGCGTTTTGCCGGAATGACCAATCCCGATGAAACTGCGGAATATTTGGCTAATACCATTCGCAATTCCGCTTTTTCAAAAAATGATTTCTATATATGGGCTTGCAGCGGAACAAATGACGTTGCGTACGATAGAATTTGGTCACAGGTTCAAGCAATGGCACAACTCACAGATGTATTTTCAGTCAGCAATCTCACTTTCCACGAACAAGATGGTGCTCGACACGAGTTCCGTTCTCTGGCTGAGTATCTATATAACGTATTACCATTCATGTTTCCCAATCAATGATAATATGGATTTTCGATTGCCTTTAATTAACGTCTGATTATTCCTTGTAAGCAGACTAATTTAGTGATAATAAAAATATATGGAACCTGTACACAAAATAATAGCAATGGGCTACTCTATCATTATTATAATAGTGGTAGGAATAGCATACATCTGGTATTGTGAGTGGCAAGATGTTGAATCATTGGAAGCAGATTACAGACAGATAAACAAATTCAGGACAGAAATAAATGATATTCATATCCAGTTGATAGAGTTTTCTTTATTGGGAGAAACTGTATTGGATTGGGACGAAACGAATTTAGAGAATTACCGTGCCCAATACATCGCATTGGACAGCACATTGTGCCTTTTCAATACAACTCATACAATTGAGCGTATTGACAGTGTGCGCAGTCTTTTAGAGGATAAGGAACGGCAGATGCATCAGATTGTTCGGTTAATAGATGAACAACAATCCATCAGCCAAAAGATAGCCAATCAAGTACCTGCCATCGTACAGAAAAGTATTAAGGAACAACCCAAGAAGCCTAAACGAAAAGGTTTCTTGGGCATTTTCGGTAAAAAAGAGGAAGTGAAGCCAACGGCAACAACTGCCATGCTTCATTCGCTCGACAAGAACGTAATCAGCGAACAGAAAGAACAAAACCGACGGTTGTCGGAACATGCAGACAGCCTTACAGCTCGTAATGCGGAATTGAACCGGCAACTGCAAGAACTGATTCGTCAAATTGATGAAAAGGTACAAACCGACCTGCAAAATCGTGAAGACGAAATAACCGTCATGAGGGAAAAGTCATTTATGCAGGTAGGTGGTTTAATGGGATTTGTTCTTTTGTTGTTGGTCATTTCTTATATCATAATACACCATGACGTTAAACATATAAAACGATACAAACAGAAAACAACAGATTTGATTTCACAACTGACGGAATCAGTCAAGCGGAACGAGGCACTGATAACTTCCCGAAAAAAAGCAGTACATACCATCACCCATGAACTACGCACGCCGCTGACCGCAATAACATGCTATGCCGGACTGATGCTGAAAGAACGTGATGAGGATAAGACTGGGCAGTATCTCCAAAGCATACAGCAATCCTCCTACCGTATGCGGAATCTGCTCAGCACCCTGTTGGACTTCTTCCGCTTGGATAACGGTAAGGAACAGCCCAGACTTTACCCTTGCCGGAGTTCAGCAATCACGCATATCCTTGAAACGGAGTTCATGCCCGTTGCCATGAACAAAGGACTGTCACTGACCGTGAAGAACATAAGAGATGCTGTTGTTTTGACCGACAAGGAGCGAATAATTCAAATCGGGAACAATCTGCTGTCAAACGCTATCAAGTTCACGGAAAAAGGCGGTGTGTCATTGGCTACTGATTATACTGACGGAGTGCTGACAATTACGGTTGAGGATACGGGTACAGGAATGACTGAAGAGGAACAACAACGTGTATTTGGCGCATTTGAACGGCTTTCAAATGCCGCTGCAAAAGACGGTTTCGGGCTGGGACTTGCCATCGTACATAATATCGTCATGATGCTCCACGGAAAAATACGGTTGGAAAGCGAAAAAGGGAAAGGCAGCTGTTTCACGGTGGAAATACCTATGAAGAAAGCCGAAGAACTGCCGGAGCAAGTGATACAAACTTTTATTCGCCAAAATGGAAGAAACCTCAATATCGTAGCCATTGACAACGACGAGGTGTTGCTCTTGATGTTGAAAGAAATGTACGCCCAAGAGGGAATACGCTGCGACATTTGCACGGATGTGGCAGCACTGATGGAAATGATACGCCGGAAAGAATACAATCTACTTCTTACTGATTTGAATATGCCCGATATAAACGGCTTCGAGTTACTGGAACTTCTACGCTCGTCCAACGTGGGCAATTCCCCAAAAATCCCAGTAGTCGTGACAACAGCTTCGGGCAGTTGCGATGCGGAGGAACTTTTGGAACGTGGCTTTGCCGGATGCCTGTTCAAGCCGTTCTCCATATCGGAACTGATGGAGCTTTCCGACAAGTGCGCCACTAAGGGAACACCCAACGGAAAGCCGGACTTTTCCGCCTTGTTGTCATACGGCAGTGAAGCCGTCATGCTGGAGAAACTGATAACGGAAACTGAAAAGGAGATGCAGGCGGTAAGGGATGCGGTAACACGAAAAGACCTGCAAGAGTTGGATGCCCTGATACACCATCTGCGCAGTTCGTGGGAGATACTCCGTACCGACCAACCGCTGAAAGAACTTTATAGAGTGATTCATGGTGAGGAAAAGCCCAATGACAGCATCATTCAACAAGCGGTTAATTCTGTGCTGGATCAAGGTGTGGAGATTGTTCAACAGGCAAAAGAAGAAAGGAGAAGATGTAATAATGGATAAAACAAAAATAATCGTGGTGGAAGACAACATCGTATATTGCGAGTATGTCTGCAACCTACTGGCACGGGAGGGATACAGTACCGTTCAGGCTTACCACCTATCAACAGCAAAGAAACATCTGCAACAGGCAACGGGTGACGGTATAGTTGTTTCAGATCTGCGTTTGCCGGATGGCAACGGAATAGACTTGTTGCGCTGGATGCGCAAAGAGGGAAAGCTGCAACCGTTCATTATAATGACCGATTACGCCGAAGTACATACCGCCGTGGAAAGCATGAAGCTCGGTTCTTTGGATTACATCCCCAAACAACTTGTGGAAGATAAGCTCATCCCCCTTATTCGCTCCATACAGAAAGAGCGTCAGGCGGGATACAGCCGTATGCCAGTATTCGCCCGTGATGGTTCCACCTTTCAGAAAATTATGCACCGGATAAAGATTGTAGCCAATACCGACATGAGCGTGATAGTATTAGGCGAGAACGGCACGGGCAAGGAGCATATCGCCCACCAACTGCACAACAAGAGCAAACGGGCGGGCAAGCCCTTTGTGGCGGTGGACTGCGGTTCACTGACCAAAGAGCTTGCGCCATCGGCATTCTTCGGACACGTCAAGGGTGCATTCACTGGTGCGGACTGCACCAAGAAAGGCTATTTCCATGAAGCTGAAGGAGGTACGTTATTTTTAGACGAGGTGGGCAACCTCGCAATGGAAACGCAACAGATGCTACTCCGTGCCATACAGGAGAGGCGGTATCGTCCCATCGGTGACACGGCAGATTATAATTTCAACATCCGCATCATTGCTGCCACCAACGAGGATATGGAGGCGGCTGTGAGCGAGAAGCGTTTCCGTCAGGATTTGCTGTACCGCCTACATGACTTCGAGATAATAGTCCCGCCGTTGCGCGACTGTCAGGAGGATATCATGCCTCTGGCGGAGTTCTTCCGCGAGGTAGCCAACAAGGAGCTGGAATGTAACGTGAGCGGTTTCAGTACCGAAGCCCGGAAAGCGTTGCTGACCCACGCATGGCCGGGCAACGTGCGCGAGCTTCGGCAGAAAATCATGGGTGCCGTGTTGCAGGCTCAAGAAGGTGTGGTCACGAAAGAATATCTGGAACTTACCGTGACGAAACCGACTTCTCCTGTCAGCTTCGCCTTGCACAATGACACGGAGGAAAAAGAGCGGATATTGCGTGCTTTGAAACAGGCAAACGGTAACCGGAGTGTCGCAGCTGAACTGCTTGGGATAGGACGGACAACACTATACAGCAAACTTGAAGAATATGGATTGAAATATAAATTTCGACAACCATAGCCCGTAATTTGCTGAATTTGGATGAATTTGATAATCGAAATTTGGTTAATCCAAGAAATAGTGTTATTTTCGCATTGAGCTATTTGAAATGATTGAGAATCATGCAAAATGATGAAGATAGGTGGTTTCTAAACCATTACCTATACCTCTATTATTGGTTTGCAATTTATTGATAATCAGACATACATTAGTTAGTGCAACAAATGTGAAGCAGCCGAAAAGGAACATGTCACGGACAAGGTTTGTCTGCTTGTCCACAAACACGGTATTGGCTACGGCTTGCAGTTCTTCTTCCGTGAGGTAGCCCCGGTCTGTCTCTTCCATTTCGAGCTTGTACTCGCTGAACGGGTCGGTGCGGATAATTCCCCTGCGCCAAGCCTTGTCGGTCAGGCTAAGTACGGGCATGGTATAAATCCAGAGGGTGTTTGCGCTCAATCCCTTTTCGTTGCGGAGGTAGCTGTCGAAATCGTCTATGAAGTCTTTCGTCAGTTCCTTGTAAGCCATGTCGGTACGTTTCTTCTTCTCCCACATGAAGGCTTCGAGGTGCTTGTAAACGGTCAGGTACTTGTTATAGGTGGACTTCGCACGGAGTTTCTTCTCCACCATGTCGCCAAATTCCTTGTTCATGGTCTGAAAGTCTTTCAGGATGCAGTTCTCCATCACGCCGATACCTAAAAAGGCGTTGCGCACTTTCTCGGAAGTGACAAAATCGTCCGCCCGGAGTATCTGGTAATAGTGGTTGTTGATTCGGGCTTTGATTTCTTCCAACTGCGGGTTGATTTCTACGGCTTCGGCGGACTTGCCGTTTACTTTTCCGGCTTCGGCGTTCCACAAAGAAGGGGTGACGAACAGCTTTGCGCTGAACGTGGCAATATCGCCGTCAATGGTAATACGTGCCATTACAGGGGCTTTTCCGTCACTTACTCTCGCTGCTGTTCTCTTCACGTAGAACAGGACTTTAAAGGTGCTTCTCTTTGTTTTCATAACTCTTAATATTCGTTTGTAAAGGTAATTACTTTCCCGTTACCACGAGTTATGAAGAATTACGCAAAATAGTGAAACAGAACTTGTTACCATTGTGATAGGGTGTCATGAGTTAGGTAATGACTTAGTACCTGAACTATGGCTTAACCCTACTTTTTGGGGCTTTTTTTGCCGGAGGCTGTTTCTTTCCGCTTTGCTACTAAGATGCTGACCTGCTTATTTTTAAGCTAAACTTTGCTTTTCTTTGCGCCTAATCCCGATTTTTTCTAAAAAAAGACACAAGAAAATTTGCAAATTACAGTTGTAGCATCCCTCGACACGGTAGATCTCGTTTACAATGAAATGGAACACCCCCCAGTCTTCCATTCCAAATTTATTTTTTAGTCTTTTTACTTTCGTATCATAGAAATGATCGGTCTCGAACCTAAAATAGGTGAAAACCTTTTTAGTTGTTTTTGGCATAAGCTTTATATTTAAAGTGGATAATACATCAGCTGGCCGAAAGTTCGGACTCCTTGGGGATACCAGGATACCGGGAGAGCATGCCACAGGACCTGACATGGTCCATATAGTTCGCTGTATGTCGGCGGAAGTCAGGCCCCAGTGCTTCCTGAAAAGCTCGTCATTGAACAGGCCGACCTGTATGCAGCCGTTGACAATTCTTGTGACATCTTCCAAAGAGGCATTCCAGTACTGTGCCGTTTCCTCGCACCACAGCAGGAGGTAACTCCCGTTGTGGAGTGTCTCGTTCACGAGATACCGATAGATGCTGTAACCGAAAAAACCGTATTGGTGGGTGAGTCTTCTGACTTTCATGTCAGAAAATTGGGAAGTGCTGAGCTCATAGCAAAGATGTGTCCCGCATTCCAGTCGCCGTACAGCCCGTGACAGGCGGCTTGTTCCGTTTGTAAAGCTTTGGGTATTCATATATAATTAATGTATAATGTTTGCTGTTAAGGGTTATGTATATGACGGACTGGGCTCCCACTCCTTGGGGGAGTGGTGCCGATAATTATCTGGCCGGAGGAATGTGGTGCTTCTTCCGGATGAACTGGACATAATTGTGGACGGTCTTCTCGCAGACGTGCGGAAAGTCCGGATAATGTTCCCGCAAGTAGTCGCCAATACGACTGCTGGAAATGGAGGGGAGACTGATAAGAAGGGATGCGACGGCCTGCTCGTAGGCATGGAGCTTGTAATGCCGTTCTTTTTGCTGAAGGACTTCCTCGGAGCTTAGGGATTGGAGATGTCGTACCGTATTACGGGACACACCAAGACGACGGGCTGTCCGCGCAATGTTGATTTCCCATGAACGAAGATCAAGGAATATGTATTTTTCTGATAAATTTACCGCATCCATAATCTTTTAGACCGTAACTGGGACATTCCAGATTACGAATCTTTGATGCAGCTAAATTACCGCCCCCACTAATAGCTGGAACCCATACATAAAGAATTTTAAGACAATCTATACAGATGCCAACTGTTATGAAAGCCTGATGCATTTTCCAACTGATGTAAAATTGCTTCGGGAACGTATTGAATAAACGTACAGCATGATGTGCAGCATCAACGCTTCCCTTAGAAAGCATCGCATGAGGACGAAGTACAATAATATTGCAAAAGCAAATCTTACTTACAGGACTTTCTTCATCCACCAGCTTATACAGTATCTATCGGGGGGGGGGGTAGGTCTGGTGTTTTACTGCCTCTTTCTTTATAGATAGGGAAACGCAAGCAAAATGTATTTCCCACAATAGGCATCCCATTATATCCTATATAACTTTTGTTTACTTTATTGTTTCTAAAATATCGGGCAGATATGCCTGACTTACGGATTTTCCGTTGTTTACAGAGTCTCTGATTTGTATATTCAATCAATAAAACAAAAAACAAACTTAATCATACATTAAATCTTTTTCAAGAGTCTGTAATCCGAAGTTGCCAAAAGGCTACAGCAGCTGCAGTAGCCACATTGAGCGAATCCACTCCATGCGCCATAGGGATACGGACTACATAATCAGCTTCAGCGATTGTTTTGTAAGAAAGCCCCTCCCCCTCTGTTCCCATCACAATAGCCAACCGAGGTTCAGCCGCCAATATGGGATGATCTATAGAGATAGAATCATCAGTCAACGCCATGGCAGCAGTACGGAAACCTAACTTGTTCAAATCGCCAATCGTACCATCCAACCATGTCCATGGAACCAAGAACACCGAACCCATAGACACCCTTACCGCACGGCGATTCAACGGATCGCAAGAATTGCGTGTCAACAAAACAGCATCTATCCCAAGAGCAGCTGCCGAACGGAATATCGCCCCGATATTGGTAGTGTCTACCACACCGTCAATGACTACAATCCGCCGGGTATCCCGGCAGATCTCTTCCATAGAGGGCAACACCGGACGACGCATAGCACATAATACACCACGTGTCAGAACATAGCCAGTCAACGTAGCCAACAACTCTCTATCACCCGTATAAACGGGCACATCACCACAACGCTTGATAATGTGAGCAGCACTGCCAGAGATATGCTTACGCTCACACATAAGAGCAAGAGGTTCATATCCTGCATCCAAAGCCCTACTAATGACATTGGGGCTTTCGGCTATAAACACCCCTTTCCCAAGTTCTATACGCTGGCGTAACTGAGCTTCCGTCAACATGCAGAAAACATCCACTCCGGGATGTGTCAATGATGATATTTCAATAATAGGCATACACTCTTATATTATACTATTTCATTGCTTTTAATTTACATTCCAGCCTCCATTGCCACAGCTACTTTTATCACTCCATCCTGTCGGTTCTCAAAAATCTGGTAAGCCGTTTCTATCTGATCTAGCGGGAAACGATGTGTAATTAGTGGAGTGGTATCTATTTTTCCCATCTCTATCAAGCGGAGTATCTCAGCACAATCGCAACCATCTACGCCACCAGTTTTGAAGATCAGATTCTTTCCATACATATCCGGCAAAGGAAGAATCTGAGGACGGTCATAAAGAGCCACCAAAATAACGACAGCATTAGGGCGCGCACATTCCCATGCCAAGCGAAATGTATCCTCCCCTCCTGCCACTTCAAAAACTACATCCGCACCACCGTGTGGACCACTTTGCAATACAAATTCCTTACATTCTTCTGGAGTGACAACTTCTACCTGCGGATAATGTTCCCTAACAAACCGAATTCTTTCAGAAGATTGTTCACAAACAACAATGCGCTGCGGCTTTCTCAGCATCACGCAAAGCAAAGTACAGATTCCCGTAGATCCCGCACCAATGACAAGCACCGTGTCTTCTTCGGTAATCTCCGAAATGCGAGCAGCCCAAAATCCTGTAGCAAGGATATCTCCTACAAACAAAGCTTGCTCATCACTCACGGAATCGGGAATGAGATTCAAGCCTTGATCAGCATAAGGTACGCGAACATACTCCGTCTGCCCCCCATCAATCCGACATCCCAAGGCCCATCCCCCATTAGGATCAGCACAATTATTCACATATCCATGCCGGCAGAAAAAACATTCTCCACAAAAGGTTTCCACATTGACGGTAACTCGATCGCCCGGTTTGACTAATTTAACATCACGTCCTGTCTGCTCCACAATACCCACCATTTCATGCCCCACTGTTATTCCGGGAACAGCACGTGGCACACCACCATGTTTAATATGTAAGTCACTGGTACAAATACTCCCGAGAGTGACGCGCACAATAGCATCACGCGAGTCTCTCAACTCAGGCTTCGGTTTCTCTATCAATTCAAATTTTCCCTGTTTAATATAAGTATATGCCAACATGATTTCCTTTTCTTCTTTAATGGTTATCTTTATAAAACGATGCAAAGATAATATACAGACATAAATAATAGCTGCCATTTGCTGACAAAATGGCTTTCTTTATCACTTTGCCTTGCTTCTCAACTGCAAACAAATTTTACAAAGGTTTAAACACATCTCGATATTCATTAAAATTATCTTCACAGATTTAAATTCATTTCATTTCCGGCTGACATTTTGCCATCAGGCATATACTTTGCAAGAACATCAGTGTATTGCTAAAAACGACAAGATAAAAAGATTCAAAAACAGTCTAGTAACAATTTAAAATATAGGAGATTATAATTATGATGCCGACTAGAAAGTATAACAATCAGAATTGGTTACCAAGTATTTTCAACGATTTCTTTGATAATGAATGGTTGACAAGAGCAAACGCTACCGCTCCTGCAATTAATGTCATTGAAAGTGACAAAGATTATAAAGTAGAGGTTGCTGCTCCGGGTATGACTAAAGAAGATTTCAATATCCACATCAGCGAAAGCAACGAACTAGTGATCTCAATGGAGAAAAAGAATGAAACAAAAGAGGACGACCATCACAACAGAAGATATTTACGTCGTGAATTTTCTTACTCTAAGTTCGAACAAGCTTTGATTCTTCCTGAAGATGTGGTTAAGGAAAAAATCAGCGCCAATGCCAGCAACGGTGTTCTGACCATTGATTTGCCTAAACGCACTCCTGAAGAAAAAGCCAAAGTGAACAGAATCATCGAAATTCATTAATCACAGATTTTGAATATTTACAATCGGACAGTTTATAAGGTACATCTATAAAATACTATTATTTTGCATGATATAAAAGTGTGCCTTATATATTGTCCGATTATCATAAAATCAACATATTTGCATCAACACTTTCTCCGGATTTCCACCATGCTTTTCAACATTTCTTCCCATCTTTCCCTAAAAAAGTCCACCTCTATTACAATTGAACTTCAAATTCAGAACAAAACTGAAAAAAGCCAGTTTAAATTTTCTTTGAAAAAATACTGAACAACATTAAAACAGAAACTAAGAGAAGTAGGCTTCTTTTTTATTATACAAGCATTAAAATCACATATTTTTAGTAATTTTGCACCCAAATTCACCATATAAAACAAACCAATAAAAAGAGGATGAAAGCATCAGTACGTTTAGTTCGTTTTGCTACAATAGGAACCTTAAATTATCTTATTACCATGTTAGTGATATGGATTGTGATGAGTTACTTCTCATTCAAAGGAAAATATATAGTAGCAAATATTATGGCATATCTCATCGCTCAAACCCATAATTTTATATGGAGCAAATATTGGATTTTTCCTTCCAGCAATCCCCAAAACAGTCTTTGGCAACAAATAATGCTCTTTTGTACCGCTTTCGGTATTGCCTATGGCATACAACTTCTTTTTGTGATACTGATGATAGAAGCAATAGGGATCAAAGAATTTACAGCACAATTTATTGGAATAATAATATATGGAGCAGTTAATTTTATGGTAAACAATAGAATAACATTCCGATAAATATATTTCAAAACTTATGGCAGACAATTATATAGAAAGACAATACGAACAATATGAAGCCCGAAAGGCTGCATGGGAAAAAAAACGTAAACAAGGAAAGAAGAAAACGATTTCCGTCAAGCTTCAACCAAAGGACCTGACAGACAATACGATCAAACTTCCTAGAAAAGCATTCATCACAGGAGGTGCCGATGGCATAGGGAAAAACATTGTGAAAGCTTTCTGCAACTCACAATACCAAGTCGCCTTTTGTGACAAAAATAAGGATTTAGGAATACAGACAGCCAAAGAGACCGGAGCAATTTTCTACCATACCGATGTAAGAGATAAAGAATCCCTTGAGAACTGTATGCACGAACTTTTTAAAAAGTGGGGGGATATGGACATCATTATCAACAATGCCGGAATAAGCGAATTTTCTCCCATCACAGAAACCAGCGTGGAAGATTTTGATAAAATTTTGTCCATCAATCTGCGACCTGTATTTATCACCTCACGCACATTAGCTTTACATCGCAAATCCCAAGCAGAAAATCACCCGTATGGCAGAATTATCAATATCTGTTCCACCCGTTATTTAATGAGCGAACCGGGAAGCGAAAGCTATGCGGCTTCCAAAGGAGGAATCTATTCACTGACCCATGCACTTGCTTTATCCCTTGCCGACTTTCATATCACCGTAAACTGTATTTCGCCGGGATGGATTCAGACCAATGATTACGAACGGCTACGCCCAGAAGATCATGCCCAACATCCATCAAGACGAGTAGGCAAACCGGAAGACATAGCACGTATGTGTTTATTTTTATGTCAAGAAGAGAATGACTTCATCAATGGACAAAATATCATCATCGATGGTGGAATGACCAAAAAGATGATTTATTTGGAATAAAAACGAACTAAAGAAAATATCTATAATGAATAAATAATCACTCATGAAAATACATCATATCGCCATTTGGACATTTCATCTGGAAAAATTAAGGGAATTTTACACTCGTTACTTTAACGGAACAAGTAATGAAAAATACATTAATTCCCAAAAAGGTTTTGAATCTTACTTCATTTCATTTGAAAGTGGTGCTACATTAGAGTTGATGAGTAGGATTGACGTGCAAAATGTTCCGATAGAAGAAAACAGATTGGGATTGACTCATCTAGCTTTTTCTTTTGAAAGCCAAGAAGCTATCTTATCACTAACGGAACAGCTACGTACTAAAGGATACCATATCGTAGGTGAACCTCGCATTTCAGGAGATGGCTATTTTGAAAGTGTGGTACTAGATCCAGATGGAAACCGGATAGAGTGTGTTTACAAAAAAAAGCAGGAATACCCTCCTGTGAGAAATCATGTAATAGAAACTGAGCGACTTATTTTACGTCCTTTTACAGAGAATGATACAGAAGCTGTTTTTAACTGTTGCCAGAATCCCAACCTAGGAAATAATGCTGGTTGGAAGCCTCATGACACGCTGGAAGAATCTCTGAAAATTCTTCAAACAATATTTATACCACAAAAAAACACATGGGCCATCACTAGAAAGGAAGACCAGCTTCTGATAGGAGCTATAGGAATTCTATCAGACCCTAAGAGAGAGAATTCAAATACCGGAATGATAGGTTATTGGCTAGACGAAGCCCAATGGGAAAAAGGATATATATTTGAAGCCGCCTCTGCTGTCTTGGACTATGGCTTCAACAAACTAGGATTAACTTTGATCAGTGCAAATTGTTATCCTCAAAACAAACGTTCACAACGTGTTTTGGAGAAAATGGGGTTTGCATACGAAGGCATTCTCCATCAAGCCGAAGTGAGCTATGATGGCAAAATATATGATCATTTGTGTTATTATTTAGAGAAAAACAACCTAAAATAAGTTTTTCATTTTATAGATGATCATTAAATACCTATTCTGCTTCATTATTAATTTTGTTAATCCTTAACTTCTCCAAAAGGATATATACGCGTCTAAAAAAAATCAAAACAAAGCAATCGTTCTTGGGTAAAAACATTTATCCAAGAACGATAAAAATACACCTAACTCTCCTTCAGACATTATTTGAAAAAATCAATTGAAATAATACAGGAAAATAGCGATGCCTTCAAGTGCTTTCTTCGATTGGTCTTTTATCTCAATTGTAAATTTAATTTCAGCCTTGGCTACGCCACGCAGATTCTGTAAAGAATGAAGACTTGCTACCATACGAATACTCTGACCTGCTAGAACAGCCTGTCCAAATTTCATCTTGTCCATACCATAGTTGATCATCATTTTCAGATTATTCACTTCTATAATCTGGTTCCACATATGTGGAAGCAACGAAAGAGTCAGGTAACCATGTACAATAGTGCTATGATAAGGACTTTCCACTTTAGCACGTTCTGTATCTACATGAATCCACTGATGATCCAAGGTAGCATCTGCAAAAAGATTAATTCGGTCTTGCGACACTTCCACATAGTCGGAAATACCAATCTGCCGTCCTAGCAGCTTCTCAAAATCCTCGTACGAATTAACAACAACTTTATCCATTATTTCTTTGTTTTAAAGGTTATACACTAATTGAATACAAAAATAAGAAAAAATAGTCCTATATTTGCACCTTATTCACACAAAAACTTCATTACAGATGAGAATTATTGAAAGAGAACAACGTACCGCAGAACAAATGATCCGAATTTATTGTCGGTACAAGGAAGGCAATAAAGAGCTTTGCCCAACCTGTCAGCAGTTATTGCATTATGCACATAACAGATTAGAGCATTGTACATTCGGTGAACAAAAAAAGACTTGCCGCAACTGTCCCATACATTGTTATAAACCAGAAATGAAGAAACGAATGCGAGAAGTAATGCGATATGCTGGTCCGCGAATGATTTTTTTTCATCCCATAACAACTATCAAGCATTTCATTCATAAATAAACAGAATGGACAGAGCACAATTTTATAAAGAAGTATATAGCATTATAAAAGAAATCCCCTACGGCAATGTTTCTACTTACGGAAAAATAGCACAGCTTATAGGCAAGCCCCAATGTTCACGAATGGTAGGACAAGCTTTATCTCATGCACCAGAAGAACAACATCTTCCTTGCCATCGGGTAGTAAACAGCCAAGGAAGACTAGTTCCCGGCTGGCAAAAACAAAAAGAATTATTGGAAAAAGAAGGGATCACCTTCAAGCCCAATGGATGCGTCAATATGCCCAAACATCTATGGGACACTACTGGTTCACTCACATCGACAATAGGTATTAGCCCCACAAGTACAACGTGGCAATAATTGCTCACTCAGTTCATCCCGATAAAACTCATATAATTCACAATACATCGTTTCATAAAGTTCGGAAATACGATATTCCAATTCGGTTTCATCCCCATAAACATGCTGAAACGGGTCATCGAAAGAAAAATGCTTCCAGTTTTTCACTTCCTTATTAAAATCACCCTCCACTTCCTTCGCTTCTTCACAGAGAGTAATCACATAATCCCATGGCTGATGACAATATATATCCACATCACTAGCTTTCTTACGAGAACAGTCGTATCCATTCTGTTCCATCACCCCTACCACTGAAGATGGTATCACTCTTCCCGGCAGAACTCCAGATGTAAATATCCTTATACCATGTCCAAAAGAAGATAATATCTTCTGTGCCATACGACTACGACACATGTCATTATTACTCACTAATAAAATATTCATCGCTATTTCTATATTTAGATTCAATGATTATTTTCATTCATCCCTACTAACATAAAAATACTCTCTTTATCTATCTGTCAAAAAAAGATCTCTCAAGGTATAAACTAATATCCGATATCCAGCTCCATTCAGGTGCAAATCATCAATGGTCAAATCAGGATTCAATTTATCATTCAATAACAATTTGTCGAACACATCTAAATATACAACATTAGTTTCTTCCTTTATCTTCTCTCTAATTTTTCCATTTAACAAAGCTATAAAACAGTTCACTGCTGTGCCATCCATAAAATCATTACGCGGAAAGATACAGAATAAATAAGTACCACGAGAAGAAATAGCACCAACCGCCTTCACATACCTCTCCACATAAACATCCATATTTTCTGTATTCAGATTATAAATATCATTAGTCCCCAATTGAACAACCACATAACTATCCGAAACATCCTTATGAAACATCTCCACATAATCCAGCCCTTTCCCCGGAACACCATAATTGTAACATTCCCATTTGGGAAAATAAGACTCAAACGGCCAATAAGCAATGTGACTATCACCAATAAATGAAATTTTAAGTTTTCCTTCCATACCTACCTCCTCACCAGTCTTTTTGGAGAGCCACTCCACGAACACCCCAAACAATAGACAATAGTTAAATCAAACCCTTCCATATTCTCTTCCAAATTTCTCGGTACCACTTCTCCTTCATCCGATACATAAACTAACAACCTTTCTTTCCTCTCATTTTTAACGTATAACCCTGCAATTTTGCATTGCGGACACAACAATTTTCTCATGCCTACTTTCTTTTTTTATCCAAAATAACAAACCAACACCCAATTTTTCTTATAAATCATCGACAAAAATAGAAAAAAAATCAGTTGTATAGCATCCATAGTGAATTTGCACAACATAAAAAGATTATTGGCAAGAAAATACCTATCTTTGCCCAAGAATATAAAACCGCAAAATAAAAGTGTAGCTATGGAAATAAAATTAGACAGAAAAAAAGATTATATTACAAAATCTGATCACAAAGAACAAATAATGAAATATCTATCATGGAAAATCAAACCTTTTGCCCTCTACCATGAAATCCGTGAAATAAGCCGAATATTCAATTTCTCTCCGGAAGAAATAGAAAGTATTTTGAAAGAACTAGAAGATGAAAACAAAATATTCCCTTTAACAGCAGAAGGGCCACGAGACATACACTATATGTTGAAGGCTGACATCCAGCTGCAACTTCTTATAGATATGAAGAAAAGTCCTCAAAAACCAGCTTTCCTCATCTCTTCCCGGCTTTCTCCCTCAAATAACTGGAGAAAAGAAGAGTGGGTTATCATCATTCAGGATTATGTACTAGGAAAAAATTTAAAAAGTCAACTCCCTTCTTACGCTGATTTCGAACCGTTACGCTACATATTAATGCATATGCCAACCTTTCCCGAATGGATGCCTTTTTTTCAAAATATTCCCATATACATCATCGACACTCTTTTTCACGAATACAAATATATATGGGCATCAGGGTTGCTTCATCCCAACATAACCTGTATGATAAACGGATACTTTGAAAATGAAAAAATAGAACCGACAATCCGAGAAAAATATAAATTGGAATTTGCATTTTACCAATATATCCTACCCGGACACATCAACGAAATTCCCAAAAAAATTTCTACTGATATGCCCGAAGGTATGTATTACCATGCTATTTATCACCAATATAGAGGCGATCTCAGCAAAGCTCTTGATCTCTATTCTCAATCATTGAAAGGAATGAATACTAAAACCTTTGACAACGCATTGCTCAATCTCTTCTATACCATTGCCTTACTAAACGACTCCACCATCGAGTCAAAAAAAACATTGCGAAACTTATTTATGAGAGATTATCTTCCATCAGAAATGATGCCTGCCCAACTACTTGCCCTTTATGCTTTAAATGAAAAAATGGAATCAGCCATAGAACATATTCTCTATAATTACGACAAATTTTCACCATTAGTCAAAGTTCTGATTATGCTTATAACACATCATTATCAACTTCAGAAAAAAATAAAACTAAACATAAGTAATGATGAAATACAGCAGTTCATTGACGCCGATCATCTTAAGTTATTACAATTGGAATGCTCTCTAGATTTCTCTCCTTACATTGGCAAAGCAGACTGTCTGATTCAAGAAATAGGCTTTCCCCCTTTACTCCCTCCCTTTCAAAAAATGAATGAATGGGAAAGAGTTCTTGCATTACTCTTAGATAAATCCAAAGAACTCTCACCCAAAAACAAAGAAAAAAAAGAAAGTTCCGAATCACAAAGCCGGATTATTTACCGTATAGACCGACACAACAACATTAATCCATACTTACAAAAATCAAAGGACGGCATTGTATGGAGTAAAGGACGTATCATTTCACTCACTACTTTTCAGCAAGGTATGTCCGAGATGAATGAAACAGATCACGCATTAACTTTATGTATTAAAAAACTTTCTAATGATTGGGAAGAAAAAAGCCGTATGCGCTTCAGTGGCGCCAAGCCTATTATGCAGCTGGTAGGATATCCTTTGGTATTTTCGGACGAAAATCCTGAAAGACAAATCACAATTCGAAAAGAAGAGCCACAAATAACCGTCATAAAAACAACTAGCGGTTTCAAAATAGAAAGCAATGTAGACACGAACAAAATAGAAGGGAATTATATGGTAAAAAGAGAGAAAGAAACGCTTATAAAAATAATAGAACTCCGCAATTTTCAACGTGATATCATCCTAATCTTAAATCGTATATCTATATTCCCGTTACAGGCTGAAAAACAGTTAACTGAAGTATTACAGGAATTAAACAAAAACTTTATTATCCATTCCGACTTGCCCGCATAATAACCTCACAAGAAGAACGAATCATTATCAACTATATTAAACGAATTATGATACATTTTTTTAAGAATTCCATTGCCGCTATAAAGTTACCCGATAAGTTCACTTATCCTTTTCACTATACCCCTCATCCACTTTGCATAATAGCGACTAAAGAAGTACAAGCCTATCTGGCAAGTCAATCCCAATGGCAAAAAGAATTGCAACAAGGAAAAATGTTTGGCGTCCTAATTGTACAAACACCCGAGAATAAAATAGGTTATTTGGCCGCATTTTCAGGAACATTGGCTAGTAAAAGCCATCATCCTTTCTTCGTCCCACCAATTTATGATTTGTTACAACCACAAGGATTCTTCAAAATAGAGGAAGAACATATATCTGCCATCAATGTACGCATTAAAAAGACACAGAACGATCCCCATTACATAGATTTGCTCCGACAAATTGAAAAAGAGACAATGCAGTCCCAGCAGGAATTGACAGAAGCTAAAGAATTTTTCAAATCCGCTAAAAAAAACAGAGAAATCCGGCGTAAGACGGGAGTTCCCGACGCAAAGGAATTAGCTGCAATGATACGCGAAAGCCAGTTTCAAAAAGCTGAATTAAAACGCATGGAAAAAATGTGGAAAGAAAAAATCGCTTCACTACAAGCAGAGGCCGATACTTTCATCACAAAAATAGAAACAATGAAGATAGAAAGAAAAAAACGTTCTGCCACTTTGCAACGAAAACTATTTGAGCAGTTTCAGATACTAAACGCCCGTGGAGAAACAAAAGATTTATGTCGTATTTTTGCACAAACTATACAAAAATTTCCTCCAGCCGGAGCCGGTGAATGTGCTGCTCCCAAATTACTCCAGTATGCCTATAAGCATCAATTAAAACCTATTGCCATGGCAGAATTCTGGTGGGGAGATTCTCCAAAAGCAGAAATAAGACATCATGGATACTACTATCCAGCATGTAAAGGGAAATGCGAACCTATCTTGAAACATATGTTACAAGGACTGGAAGTGGAAGAAAACCCCTTGTTGAAAAAACATTATCATGAAATACCATTAGAGATAGTATATGAAGATAATTACCTAGTCGTAGTCAACAAACCAGCAGGAATGCTCTCGGTTCCAGGAAAAGGAGAAATCGACTCTGTCTATCAACATATAAAGACACTTTATCCAGATGCCACAGGTCCTCTGATAGTCCACCGATTGGACATGGCGACTTCCGGTGTGTTATTGATAGCAAAAAACAAAAAAGTACATCAGCATCTGCAAGCACAATTCAAGAATAGAATGATAAAAAAGCGATATATTGCCTTATTGGATGGCAAGATTCCCTCTAAAGAAGGGACTATAACACTCCCCCTCCGTATGAATCCTCTTGACAGGCCCAGACAAATAGTAGATCATGAACATGGAAAAACCGCTATCACACTGTATCGGGTTTTAAACGAACAAGAAGGAAGAACACTTATTGCCTTTTATCCATTAACAGGACGGACACATCAATTAAGAGTACATGCCGCCCATCCGGAAGGATTACATTGTCCTATACGAGGAGATGAACTTTACGGACGAAAAGCAGACAGGCTTTATTTACATGCTGAAAGTTTAGAGTTTGTTCATCCTATAACTAAAAAAATAATTTTTGTAGAAAAGAAAAGTAATTTCTGATAGTTATTGCTCAGAAAATTTATCTGTAGGTGCCGAAAAAAATATTTTCAGCACCTCACACACTAAATTAGTATTTTACCATTCCTGAGGTGGCATCCGTTTTATTCTTCCATACACATATATAAATGCGGGAATCAAAAAAATTACTGCAAATATCCATGCCGTAGGGTCACCAAAACAAACAGCTAAATAGCCCAATGCTGGTACCGCATAAAGACTAACCATTATACGGGCAATCATTTCGGATACCCCCGACAACATAGCCAAATTGGTAAAGCCCGCCCCCTGAATGGAATAACGCAAGATACAAAGTAAACCCAAAACCGGAAAAAAAGAAACGGAAATATGCAAAAACAGTTCCGTATCCTTCAGAATCTCCCATTCCACAGGGTCAACAAATAACAAGGCAAAAGTACGCGCTCCCAACATCAAGACTCCAAACATAAAAGCACTATAAATAGTCATCATCAATACACTCGCCTTGATTCCCTGCCAGATACGCTTCGGCTTTCCTGCACCGTAATTCTGTCCACTATAAGTAGCCATAGCTATACCCAGACTCTCAAGTGGACACATACAAAACATCTTAATACGCATAGCAGCCGTAAAAGCAGCCACACAAGCAGTACCCAACGCATTATTCGCACTTTGCAACATAATACTGCCGATAGCAGTAATAGAGAACTGCAATCCCATCGGCACACCTATATACAATAAAGTCTTTGCCAACGCTCCTCGAAATTTATGTTCTGCCGAAGTCCCCTTCAGAATCTCAAAGTGACGCATCATATACAAATAACACAACACTGCCGAAACACCTTGTGAGAATACCGTAGCTAAAGCCGCTCCCGCAACTCCCCAATCAAGTACCAAAATACAAAAAAGATCAAGCAAAATATTCAATATCGTAGAAAAAAGCAAAAACCAAAACGGAGTCTTGCTATCACCCAATGCACGAATAATACTTGAAAGCAAATTATAGAAAAAGGTACAGGGCACCCCGATGAAAGTAATCAGCAAATAAAAATAAGCATCTTCAAGGATGTTCTCCGGGGTCTGCATCATCTGAAGAATATCCGAACAAAACATACTAGTCACAATAGCAATTACCACAGACATCACCGCTGCCAATTGTAAACTAACTGCCACAAAACGCCGCATCATACCATAATCCCTTGCTCCAAACTTCTGTGCAACAGGAATACCGAAACCACCACAACAGCCATTGCAAAAGCCTAATATCAAAAACACCACCGAAGTGCTAGCTCCTACAGAAGCCAAAGCATTAATTCCAAGAAACTTACCCACAATAGCAGCATCCATCAAGGAATAAGTCTGCTGAAGTAAATTACCCAGCAATAAAGGAAAAGCAAAATTCAATATCAAAGGGAACGGACGTCCCGAAGTCATCTCTCTCGAAGTTGCCATAACATGAATGTATTGTAAATTCGAGCACAAATATATACCATCCTTTGTAAAAATACATATTCTAGAACTTCATTTCAACGAATACCCATTAATTAAATGATACATATCAATTTTTCTCGGAGAACTATCATCTTTCCCAAAATCCTGAATAGAAAAGCAACAACACAGCAAACAATTCCAAACGCCCTATCAACATAAGGAACGACAATACCCATTTAGCAGCATCGGGCAACGCCGCCCACGAAAAAGCAGGACCGAATGCCCCTAACCCCGGTCCCACATTGCCTAAGCTAGAAATAACCGTACTCATCGCCTCAGTCAGCCCCACCCCGAAAAACATCAGTAGTGTCCATCCGACCAAAGCACAAAACAAATAAAATACAAAGAATGTATTCACCGAAGCAATAATGGAAGGCGATATAACCTGACGGTTCACACGAACAGGCAATACAGCCCTAGGATGCAGCATCCGTTTGAATTCATTCTTGATATTACGCGCCAGAATCATAAGGCGCATGTTTTTGATTCCCCCACTAGTAGACCCCGTACATCCACCCGACAACATAGCAAAAATAAGAAGCATCCATGTAAAAGATGGCCACAAGTTATAATCATCCGTTGCAAAACCGCATGACGTATGTGCCGTAGCCACTTGGAACAGAGCCCTGCGGAATGCCTTTTCCCAATCATAATGATTCTGAAAAACTAAGGCAAGCGTGATAACAAGCGTCAGAATACTTACTGATTTCATAAACCAACGGAATTCATCATCCTGAAATAGACGCTTGCCCTTCCCTTTCAGGCACATAAAATAGAGAGAGAAATTAATACCCGAAAGAATCATAAATATCGCTATTACATATTCTATAAACGGAGAATTCCAATAAGCCACACTGGCTTGTTTAGTAGAATAACCACCTGTAGCCGTTGTAGAGAATGAATGACATACCGCGTCAAAAAAACTCATTCCTCCTATCATCAGCAGCATAGTTTCTACAACTGTAAGGATAGCATATATCATCCACAGCCACTTAGCCATCACATCAATCCGAGGATGTGTTTTGTCGTGCGTCACTCCGATAGCCTCAGCTGAAAAAAGTTGTATAGTTCCTCCCCCGAAAATAGGAAGCACAGCAATAGTAAAAAAAACAATACCCAAGCCACCTATCCATTGTGTCAGGCTACGCCAAAATAACAGGCCATGTGAAAGAGATTCTATATCATCTAATATAGTAGCTCCTGTAGTAGTAAAACCCGACATGGTTTCAAAAAAAGCATCTGTCACTGAAGGGATTCCTCCACTAAAATAAAAAGGTAGCATTCCAAACAACGTAAACAAAAACCAAGTAAAAGTTACAATACAGTACCCATCTCGTCGTGTTAGTCGATTCTCAGCACCTCTACTACAAATTAGCAAAACTCCACCGACCAATGTATTCAAAAGAATGGTATATAGAAAATATTGATAATCTTGCTCGCCGTAACATAAGGAAATAGCCGCACAAAGCAGAAACATAGCAGATTCAATAAAAAGTAATACTCCCAATACACGGAATATCATTTTTTTATTTATCAAGCTATTATTTCGGCTTCCACCTTTATATAATTTATCTGGATTATAAAATTCTCCCATCTTTTTATACCTTTTATATTTGACAAGTATATAGCGAATACTATGCCAAAATGAAAAAGAAGACTATAATCTCCTGATAAACAAACAGATACCATATTCAGTCATAAAAAAGAAAAACACAACCCTTTTCAAAATGAAAGGGGGCGTGTTTTCAAAACAATAAGGTTGCAGATACGACGATCTCAAGCAAAATTTAAATTGCATACATATCTGCTAACACTATAACATCTTCCTCATTATAATGAATAGTGAATAAATATTTTAAGATTACCCACTATTTTACTATTTTTGCATCCAAATCGATAATCCTCTACTAAATTTAATTACGCCTACTGTGGAATTATTCTACAGCTGTTGCCTATTTTCCACACTTTCCCTATCAACCAAAGACAGAAATAAAGCACTGATTATGAATAGGAAAGACTATTTACAATAGTTTGGCACGCTGCTTGTATTTCTACTGATGGCATCTTAAACAATAACAAAACTAAAGTATGAAACTATTTTTTACACACAAAGAAATTGCGCTAAAAAAGAAAAGAACAGCGCTTGTAGTAATAGGTATTGGACTAGTTATCGGGATTTACCTGATTGTTTCCCATCAACCGGCAAAGATGCCGGAACTTCCAGTAGTTGCCATAGCACCAGCAACGCAAGACGATGTGGAAATATATGGTGAATATGTAGGACGCGTACGTGCACAGCAATTCGTTGAAGTACGTGCCCGAGTAGAGGGATATTTAGAACAAATGCTTTTCGCAGAAGGTACATATGTCACTAAAAATCAAGTGCTGTTTGTTATCAATCAAGATCAATATCGGGCCAAAGCTGACAAAGCGCGCGCCCAATTGAAAAAGGATGAGGCACAAGCACAAAAAGCAAAACGCGACTTAGAACGTATCCGTCCGCTATATGAACAAAACGCTGCCAGCCAGTTGGACTTGGACAATGCTACTGCTGCATATGAAACAGCAGAAGCGTCGGTAGCTATGAGTAGTGCCGATCTTGATCAAGCAGAACTGGAACTAGGTTATACTATAGTTCGTTCTCCATTAGCAGGGCATATCAGTGAACGTCACGTAGATTTAGGAACATTAGTCGGTCCGGGTGGCAAATCATTGCTTGCTACCGTAGTAAAAAGTGATACTGTATTAGTGGATTTCAGCATGACTGCTCTAGACTATCTGAAAAGTAAAGAACGTAATGTGAACTTAGGTCAAAAAGACTCCACCCGCTCCTGGCAACCCAATGTATCCATTACTTTGGCAGATAATACTATTTATCCATACAAAGGACTAGTAGACTTTGCCGAACCGCAAGTTGATCCACGCACAGGTACATTCTCCGTACGTGCCGAAATGCCGAATCCAGAACGGGTATTACTTCCTGGGCAGTTCACCAAAGTAAAACTATTATTGGATGTCAGAGAGAGTGCTACGGTAGTCCCGTTAAAGTCCGTTATCATAGAAAAAGGCGGCGCCTATATTTATGTAATGCGCAAAGATTCTACAGTAGAGAGACGTTTCATTGAATTAGGTCCTGAATTCCAAAATCAAGTAGTGGTGGAAAGAGGCTTGGCCCCCGGAGAAGACATTGTCATAGAAGGATACCACAAGCTGAATCCAGGCATGAAAGTGAAAGTAAGTCCTGCCGTAGAGGACAAAAAAACGGAGGAAGAAGATACGATCGGATAATTTCACTCCCGAATACGAATTCCCCTATGGAGGAAAATTTACGCATTCAAAAAAACAATAGACATTATGAAAGTTAGTTTCTTTATAGACAGACCGGTATTTTCAGCTGTCATCTCCATATTAATAGTCATTGTCGGTATCATCGGTCTCACGATGCTACCCATTGACCAATATCCGCAGATTACTCCGCCGGTAGTGAAAATCAGCGCATCCTATCCGGGTGCCAGTGCCCTGACAGTATCACAGGCTGTAGCCACTCCTATAGAGCAGGAATTGAACGGTACCCCAGGAATGCTTTACATGGAATCAAATAGTTCCAATTCGGGAGGTTTTTCAGCCACCGTCACTTTTGATATCTCGGCAGATCCCGATCTAGCGGCAGTGGAAATACAGAACCGTATCAAGTTAGCAGAATCACGCCTCCCAGCAGAAGTTATACAAAATGGTATTTCGGTAGAGAAACAGGCTGCCAGTCAATTGCTGACCCTATGCCTTACCTCTACCGACCCGAAGTTCGATGAAATATACCTTAGCAACTTTGCCACTCTGAATGTGCTGGACCTAATCCGCCGTATCCCTGGCGTAGGACGTGTTTCAAACATCGGAAGCCGATATTATGCCATGCAAATCTGGGTACAACCCGACAAACTGGCCAATTTCGGTCTGACTGTAGCCGACTTGCAGAATGCACTAAAAGACCAAAATCGAGAATCAGCAGCCGGTGTACTGGGACAACAACCCGTACAAGGATTAGACGTAACCATTCCCATCACTACTCAGGGACGTCTATCTACCGTAAGCCAGTTTGAGGAAATCGTAGTCCGTGCTAATGCCGATGGTTCCATCATCCGTTTACGTGATGTGGCCCGCATCTCACTCGAAGCACAATCATACAATACCGAGAGTGCCATCAACAAAGAAAATGCAGCGGTATTGGCCATCTATATGTTACCAGGAGCCAACGCTATGGAAGTAGCAAAAAGCGTGAAAGAAGCTATGGAGGAAATCAGCAAGAATTTTCCCGAAGGAATGAGTTACGAGATACCTTTCGATATGACTACGTATATTTCGGAATCCATTCATGAAGTGTACAAAACACTGTTTGAAGCCCTGATACTGGTTATCATCGTAGTATACCTTTCACTCCAAAGCTGGCGTGCAACAGTTATCCCACTAGTTGCCGTACCTATCTCACTGATTGGAACTTTTGGATTTATGTTGATTTTCGGATTCTCGCTTAATATCCTGACCCTGTTGGGATTGGTACTTGCCATCGGTATTGTGGTGGACGATGCTATCGTGGTAGTAGAGAATGTGGAGCGTATCATGGAAGAGGAGAAACTATCTCCCTACCAAGCTACCAAGAAAGCTATGGAAGGACTTACAGGAGCCATTATCGCCACTTCTTTGGTACTGGCAGCAGTATTTGTTCCCGTAAGTTTTCTAGGTGGAATTACCGGACAACTTTATCGCCAGTTTACGGTAACCATCGTAGTATCTGTATTACTGTCTACGGTAGTAGCTTTGACACTGAGTCCAGTCATGTGTTCACTTATTCTGAAACCGGAAGATCCGAACAAGAAAAAGAATATCATATTCCGCCGTATCAATAAGTGGCTGGCTATCGGCAATCATAAATATGTAGGACTCATCAAGCACATTGTGAAACACCCGCGTCGGGTACTGAGCACATTCGGCATGGTATTGATCGCCATCCTGTTAATCCATCGCATTATTCCCACCAGCTTCCTCCCCATCGAAGACCAAGGATATTTTAAAATAGAGTTGGAACTGCCCGAAGGTGCAACGTTGGAACGTACACGTATCGTGACGGAACGTGCTGTGGAATACCTGATGGAAAATCCGGCAGTGGAATATGTACAAAGCGTGGCAGGAAGCAGTCCGCGTGTAGGGACCAGTCAGGCACGAAGTGAACTGACTATCATCTTAAAACCTTGGGAGGAACGTGACTCGCAAACTATTGACGATATTATGGCACAGGTAAAAAAAGACATGTCACAATACCCCGAATGCAAGGTATATCTTTCCACCCCTCCCGTTATTCCGGGATTGGGCAGTTCGGGTGGTTTCGAAATGCAACTGGAAGCACGTGGAGATGCCACTTTTGAAAATTTGGTACAAGCTACGGATACATTGATGTTTTATGCATCAAAACGTAAGGAATTATCAGGTTTATCCTCGGCTTTACAAGCGGACATCCCCCAACTTTATTTCGATGTAGACCGTGACAAAGTAAAATTCGCAGGAGTACCTTTAGCAGATGTATTCTCGACCATGAAAGCTTATACAGGTTCGGTATATGTAAACGATTTCAATATGTTTAATCGTATCTACCGTGTATATATTCAAGCAGAAGCACCCTACCGGGAACACAAGGAGAATATCAACCTATTTTTTGTACGGGGTACAGACAATGCCATGATACCGCTCACCTCGTTGGGTACCACTTCGTATACCACAGGTCCGGGCAGCATCAAACGTTTTAATATGTTCAACAGTTCTGTGATTCGCGGTGAGGCCGCAGATGGTTACAGTTCAGGACAGGCCATGGAAATTATCGAACAAATAGCTCGCGAACACCTACCAGAAAATATCGGTGTAGAATGGAGCGGACTATCTTTCCAGGAAAAACAAGCAGGTGGACAGACCGGTATGGTGCTGGCATTAGTGTTCATGTTCGTGTTTTTGTTCCTTGCTGCCTTATACGAAAGCTGGATGGTACCGGTTGCAGTATTACTCTCTTTACCTGTAGCCGCATTAGGTGCCTATCTAGGTGTATGGGGCTGTGGGTTGGAGAATGATGTCTATTTCCAGATCGGATTGGTGATGTTGGTAGGACTGGCCGCCAAAAATGCAATTCTTATTGTAGAGTTTGCCAAAGAACAAGTGGACAGAGGAATAGATGTGGTACAAGCTGCACTCCATGCTTCACAACTCCGCTTTCGACCTATTTTGATGACTTCATTGGCATTCATCTTAGGTATGTTACCTATGGTTATCGCCAGCGGGCCAGGTTCAGCCAGCCGTCAAGCTATTGGTACAGGTGTATTCTTCGGAATGATCTTTGCTGTAACTGTGGGAATTTTGTTAGTACCTTTCTTCTTTGTACTGATATACAAGATGAAAGCGAAAATGAAACAAAAATAAGGATATAAAAAGACGAAAGAAATGATGAAACATACATTATTATATATAGCCGTATCAGGAATGACTTTGCTGACTTCTTGCCAATTAGGTAAGCACTACACACGTCCCGACTTGCATCTGCCCCAACAATTAGATACGCTACGACAACAGGATACATTATCTATTGCCGATATGCAGTGGTGGGAAATCTATACGGACACAACCTTGCAAAGCTTGATAGAAAAAACGTTGGATAACAACAAAGACATGAAAATTGCTGCGGCACGTGTAAAAGAACTTGCCGCAATGAAGCGCATAGACTTTGCCAACCTTTTCCCCCAACTGAACGGAGGCGCTTATGCTCAAAAAGAAGGAAGTAATTATGGTGGTAACAACTATAAAAATGACCCCGAACTGGGTGGTAAACTTACCGTAACTTGGGAATTAGACCTATGGGGTAACCTGCGTTGGGCAAAAGACAAAAGCATAGCACAATTCCTGGGAAGCATCGAGGCGCAACGTGCCTTGAAAATGAGTATTGTGTCCGAAGTGGCACAAGCCTATTTTGAATTGGTCGCATTAGACAATGAGCTGAACATTGTTCGTCAAACACTCTATGCCCGTAAAGAAGGAGTACGCTTGGCAAAACTTCGTTTTGAAGGAGGACTAACTTCAGAAACTTCTTATCAACAGGCACAAGTGGAGTATGCACGTACCGCAACTTTAGTTCCTGAACTAGAAAGGAAAATTTCATTGAAAGAAAATGATATTGCATTTTTAGCAGGCGAATACCCGCACCGCATACAGCGTTCCATTCTACCCGAAGAAGTAAAACTACCTGAAACATTACCAGTAGGTCTACCCTCCACTCTGCTGGAACGTCGTCCCGATGTACGTGAAGCAGAACAGAAATTAATAGCAACCAATGCCAGTGTAGGTATTGCCTATACCAATATGTTCCCACGACTTAGCCTCACAGCACAATATGGCGTAGAAAGTGAAGAATTCTCTGATTTCTTCAAATCGCCCATTCATTATATCAGTGGCAATCTTCTAACTCCTCTCTTCGCCATGGGAAAATACAGAGCAACCCTACAGGCCAAAAAAGCCGCATACGAACAGGAATGCTACAGCTATGAAAAATCAGTGCTGACTGCATTCAAAGAGGCCCGCAATGCCATTGTGGACTTCAATAAGATAAAAGATATCTACGAATCGCGCCTGCAACTGGAACGTTCCTCTAAAGCAACAATGGAACTGGCCCAATTGCAATACATCAATGGAGTAATAGGCTATCTAGATGTATTGGATGCACAACGTAGCTATTTCGACGCACAAATAGGATTAAGCAATGCAATAAGAGACAAACAGATTACATTAGTAAAATTGTATAAAGCATTAGGGGGTGGATGGTAACCATCCCCTCTTTTCTGTATCTTCCTTTATCCGGAAAATCAAATTAAGATATATGCCTGATAGGACGTATTGTTCTCTACCGGTGTAAGTGACAAATAACCCGACTTCACTTTTCCATTCTCCAGATATAAAGGATACTTTTCTTGAAGCGCAAGATGAGAATGCCATGCCTCACCAGGCTTTGCATAATATTCTATAACATACCGTCCCTGCACGCCATCACACACATAGTTATCATATATCAAGCGTGCTACCACTCCCATATTCATACGAAGATTTATTTCCACACACGGATGAATGGCATACCCGCTATTTTGGGTACGGCATATCATCATATCCACCCCCAGATAGCCTTCGTAACTCCCTTTTATCACCTCTGCCAACTCTACCTGTAACGCCCTCCCAACCTGATGTAAGATTTCCGCAGAAACATAAGTGGATATCCTCGCTTCAATAACCCGATCCGCCGCCAACAAGTTTTCTTTATAAACACCTCTCTTATCCGTTTCAAATAAGGAATACCCTATAAAATGTACCTGTCCCCACTCGTCTGCAAAAAACTCCATGGCAAAATCCAAAAGCTTATCATAAAAAGGTTCTCCTATCACCTCATGCTGAGTGGTAAGTATGTGTCGAATCCACCCTTCCAGAGGGATGGGAAAACTACCTGAAACATATTGTATCCCTCTTCCACTACCAGACCATGGCGCTTTTAACAAAGCACGAGAATGAGACAACACAAAAGCCTTCACTTCCTCTGTTGACGACAATACAAAAGCCTCCCCCAATATGGGAATATTCCCACCTATATGTCTACAAAGGCGGCGTAACACTTTTACAGCCGTCTGACGTCCGGATATTTGACGGATACGCTTCATACGCTCTACTGAAGGATATGCTGTATCAGGAAATCCAGCTTCCTGCAAACGACGCACCAAAGACGGATTCCATCCCCAAGGAATCACCTTATTATAAATGGGTACGAATTCTAAAACCCAATTGACCGAAAGCGGCAAAAAAGATTGTCTTTCCATTGTTTTCATACGCTGAGCAGAATCCAGCCACACAGTTCCTCCCTCTTCTGCATACCATGCAGGCAACATGGATAGCTCGGCCGCCATTCGTCGTGCACTGGCAGGTGCCATATAATAAGGATCACCACAAGCTAATGCCATATCATTTTCCGGATTGAATAAATAAAGCGCTTCCATTTCCGGACACAAAGATAAATGTTTTAGAGTACAAACCATTTCTCTTGTCCGTCTTTTAGTAGAAAAAAAAATAATATTTTGCTATCTCCAGTTTGCAATTTGAATTAGTATTGCTATATTTGCAGCCGATAAAAAAGCAACCATGGAAACCTTTTACAGAACACACAGTTATCTGGTGGAACATACAAATGCTCCTGTTCGCCGGGACTTGATGGACGAGATAGACTGGAATGACAGACTGATCGGTATCAAGGGTACTCGTGGCGTAGGGAAAACGACTTTCCTCCTGCAATATGCAAAAGAAAAGTTCGGAACGGATCACTCATGTCTGTTCATCAACATGAATAACTTTTACTTCTCTAAATATACATTAGTGGAGTTTGCCGCAGAATTCGTAAAACGAGGAGGAAAAGTTTTGTTGATAGACCAAGTGTTTAAGTATCCCGAATGGAGCCACGACCTGCGTGCTTGCTATGAAATGTTTCCTACTCTGAAGATTATATTCACCGGATCATCCGTGATGCGACTGAAAGAAGAAAATCCAGAACTGAGCGGCATTGTCAAGGTATACTACCTGAGAGGTTTCTCATTCCGCGAATATCTGAATTTGCAAAGCGGCAATTGTTTCCGTGCCTATACCTTACAAGAAATTTTGGAGAATCACGAACAGATAGCGAAAACCATCCTGCGCAACGTGAAGCCCTTGGATTATTTTCAAGACTATCTGCATCACGGTTTCTACCCATTCTTCCTGGAAAAACGTAACTTTTCGGAGAATCTGCTAAAAACCATGAATATGATGATAGAAGTAGATATACTTCTTATCAAACAAATTGAGCTGAAATATCTTTCAAAGATAAAAAAATTACTATATTTGCTAGCTGTGGACGGACCCGTTGCTCCGAACGTCAGCCAGCTGGCCACGGAGATTCAAACTTCACGTGCCACGGTGATGAATTACATTAAGTATCTGGCAGATGCGCGTCTTATCAATATGGTTTATCCCAAGGGAGAGGAATTTCCCAAGAAACCTTCCAAACTGATGATGCACAACACCAACCTGATGTACTCCATTTATCCGGTAAAGGTCGAAGAACAGGATGTACTGGATACATTTTTCATGAATACCCTGTATAAGGACCATAAACTATATAAAGGCGATAAAGGCACTTCATTTATGGTAGACAACGGACTGCATTTCCGTATTTGCGCAGAAGGGTGCAAGTTCAAAAATAATCCAAACGTGTATTATGCCCTACACAAATTGGAATTAGGACACGGAAATATGATCCCATTATGGCTTTTCGGCTTTTTATATTAAGAGATAGAGAATAGATTTTATTACCTAATAATTAGTAATTGTATGACTAAACAAAAAAAATTCATCACTTGTGATGGTAACCAGGCAGCAGCACATATCTCGTATATGTTCTCTGAAGTAGCTGCTATCTATCCCATCACTCCGTCGTCTACTATGGCTGAATACGTAGACGAATGGGCTGCCGCAGGTCGTAAAAACATATTCGGCGAAACAGTTTTGGTACAAGAAATGCAGTCAGAAGGCGGTGCAGCAGGTGCTGTTCATGGTTCTCTTCAGGCAGGTGCGTTGACTACCACTTACACTGCATCTCAGGGTCTGTTGCTGATGATCCCTAACATGTACAAAATTGCCGGTGAATTCCTGCCTTGCGTATTCCACGTATCGGCTCGTACATTGGCTTCACACGCATTGTGTATCTTTGGTGACCATCAGGACGTCATGTCTTGCCGCCAAACAGGTTTCGCCATGTTGTGCGAAGGTTCTGTACAAGAAGTTATGGATATGGCTGCTGTAGCTCATCTTGCTACTATCAAATCTCGCGTGCCATTCGTCAACTTCTTCGATGGTTTCCGTACTTCTCACGAAATCCAAAAAATTGAAATGCTGGAGAATGAAGATCTGGCAGGTCTGATTGATCAACAGGCTTTGGCAGAATTCCGTGAACGCGCGTTGAATCCTAACAACCCTGTTGCACGCGGTATGGCTGAAAACCCCGACCACTTCTTCCAGCACAGAGAATCTTGCAATAACTTCTATGAAGCAGTTCCGGCTATCGTAGAAGAATACATGAACGAAATCAGCAAAATCACAGGCCGTCCTCATGGTTTGTTCGATTACTATGGTGCTGAAGACGCTGAACGCGTAATTATCGCAATGGGTTCTGTTACAGAAGCTGCCCGCGAAGCTATCGACTACTTGATGAGCAAAGGTGAAAAAGTAGGTTTGGTTTCTGTACATTTATACCGTCCGTTCTCTGCTAAACATTTCTTGGCTGCTGTACCTAAGACTGCCAAGACTATCGCAGTTCTTGACCGTACTAAAGAACCGGGAGCAAACGGCGAACCTTTGTATCTGGATGTTAAAGACTGCTTCTATGGAACAGAAAACGCTCCGGTTATCGTAGGTGGACGTTACGGTTTAGGTTCTAAAGACACTACTCCTGCTCAAATCATCGCTGTATTCAAGAATTTGGCTCTGCCAATGCCGAAAAACCACTTCACTGTGGGTATCGTAGACGATGTAACTTTCACTTCTCTTCCTCAAGAAGAAGAAATCGCATTAGGCGGCGAAGGTATGTTTGAAGCTAAATTCTACGGATTAGGTGCTGACGGTACTGTAGGTGCTAACAAGAACTCAGTGAAAATTATCGGTGACAACACCGACAAGCACTGTCAGGCTTATTTCTCATACGACTCTAAGAAATCTGGTGGTTTCACTTGCTCTCACCTCCGTTTCGGCGATACTCCTATCCGTTCTACTTATTTAGTAAATACTCCGAACTTCGTAGCTTGCCACGTACAAGCTTATTTGCACATGTACGATGTAACTCGTGGTTTACGTAAGAACGGTTCTTTCTTGTTGAACACTATTTGGGAAGGTGAAGAACTGGCCAAGAACTTACCGAACAAGGTTAAGAAATATTTCGCACAAAACAACATTACTGTTTACTATATCAATGCAACTCAGATTGCTCAGGAAATCGGTTTGGGCAACCGTACCAATACCATCCTGCAATCAGCATTCTTCCGTATCACAGGCGTTATTCCTGTTGACTTGGCTGTAGAACAGATGAAGAAATTCATCGTTAAGTCTTATGGCAAGAAGGGCGAAGACGTGGTGAACAAGAACTATGCTGCCGTAGACCGTGGTGGCGAATACAAACAATTGGCTGTTGATCCGGCTTGGGCTAATCTGGAAGTTGAAGCTCCTGCTGCTAACAATGACCCTGCATTCATCAACGAAGTAGTTCGTCCTATCAACGCTCAGGATGGTGACTTGTTGCCGGTATCTGCATTCAAAGGCATCGAAGACGGTACTTGGGAACAAGGTACTGCTCAATACGAAAAACGTGGTGTAGCTGCATTCGTACCTGAATGGAATGCTGAAAACTGTATCCAGTGTAACAAGTGTGCATATGTTTGTCCTCATGCTTCTATCCGTCCGTTCGTACTTGACGCTGAAGAACAAAAGGGTGCAAACTTCGAGACATTGAAAGCTGTAGGTAAACAATTTGACGGAATGACATTCCGTATCCAGGTTGACGTGCTTGACTGTCTGGGTTGTGGTAACTGTGCTGATGTTTGTCCGGGCAATCCGAAGAAGGGAGGCAAGGCTCTTACAATGAAACATTTGGAAAGCCAGTTGTCTCAAGCAGCCAATTGGGAATACTGCGCTAAGAACGTGAAGAGCAAACAACATTTAGTAGATATCAAAGCCAATGTGAAGAACTCTCAGTTCGCTACTCCGTTGTTCGAATTCTCTGGAGCTTGTTCAGGTTGTGGTGAAACTCCATATGTGAAACTGATTTCCCAGTTATTCGGTGACCGTGAAATGGTTGCTAACGCTACCGGATGTTCTTCTATCTACTCTGGTTCTGTTCCTTCAACTCCTTATACTAAGAACGAAAAGGGTCAAGGTCCTGCTTGGGCTAACTCATTGTTCGAAGATTTCTGCGAATTCGGTTTGGGTATGACTTTGGCTGACAAGAAACTTCGTGCACGTATCGAAGCTGCTATGAAGGATGCTATCGCCAGTGATACTTGTCCAGCAGAATACAAAGAAGCATTCCAGGAATGGATTGATGGTAAGGACGATGCAGACAAGAGCAAAGCCGCTGCCGAAAAGATCATTCCAATGGTGGAAGCTGCTAAAGATAAATGTAAGAACTGCGCTACCATTGCAGAATTCAAGAACTATCTGGTTAAGAAGAGCCAATGGATTATCGGTGGTGACGGTGCTTCTTACGATATCGGTTACGGTGGTTTGGACCATGTGATTGCTTCCGGCGAAGATGTAAATATTTTGGTATTGGATACTGAAGTTTACTCTAATACTGGTGGTCAGTCATCTAAGGCTACTCCGCTGGGTGCTATCGCTAAGTTTGCCGCTTCAGGTAAGCGTGTACGTAAGAAAGACCTTGGTATGATCGCTACTACTTACGGTTATGTATATGTTGCCCAGATTGCTATGGGTGCTGACCAAGCTCAGACTTTGAAAGCTATCCGTGAAGCAGAAGCTTATCCCGGTCCGTCATTGGTTATCGCTTACGCTCCGTGTATCAACCACGGTTTGAAGGCAGGTATGGGTAAGAGCCAGGCTGAAGAGGCTAAGGCTGTAGAATGCGGTTACTGGCACTTATGGCGTTTCAACCCTGCTTTGGAAGAAGAAGGCAAGAATCCATTCATGCTTGACTCTAAAGAACCGAAATGGGAAGGTTTCCAGGATTTCTTGAAGAACGAAGTTCGTTTTGCCTCTGTAATGAAGCAGTATCCTGCTGAAGCTGCTGATCTGTTTGCTGCTTGCGAAGAAATGGCCAAGAAACGTTATGCTTCTTACAAACGTATGGAAGCAATGAATTGGAGTGAATAATTTCTAATACATGCATATAAAAAAGGCTTGTTCTTCATGAACAAGCCTTTTTTATAACCTTTTTCTACCATTAGTATATATGAGGCCACGCATACGTATGCACAAAATAAGACCTCAATTTCAAATATTTCTACTTTTACCATCACTATTTATGGCTTAAGGTTACCAAAAATTTCCTACCTTTGCCACATAACATTATGAAAAACCTATAAACATGAATACTCTAACCAACCTGAAATACACATTGGCTGTCACAGCCGGACTGTGCTCCTCTTTTGCATACGCACAAAACCATCCTCATATCATACTGATAATGACAGACCAACAGCGAGCCGATGCCATAGGCTGTATGGGAAACGATGCTGTTATCTCCCCTAACCTAGACGCACTAGCTGCCGAGGGAACATTATTTATGAATGGCTATTCTTCTTGTCCAAGCAGCACTCCGGCACGTGCTGGTCTGCTGACCGGACTTTCTCCTTGGCATCATGGCTTGTTGGGATATGGAAAAGTATCTCCCGAATATAAATACGAAATGCCACAGATGCTAAAAGACGCTGGTTATTATACTTTTGGAATCGGGAAAATGCACTGGCATCCCCAACGGGTAAAACATGGTTTCGAAGGCACTCTGCTAGATGAAAGCGGACGCGTGGAAGACGAGAACTTCACCAGTGATTACCGCCAATGGTTCCAAACAAAAGCTCCCGGAAAGAATCCTGACGCCACCGGTATAGGCTGGAACGACCATACGGCAAGTATATATAAATTGCCCGAAAACCTCCATCCTACCTATTGGACAGGAGAAATGGCCTGTGAACTTATCAGCAACTACGATCCGACCAACAAACCGTTATTTCTGAAAGTTTCTTTTGCCCGTCCACACAGTCCGTATGATCCACCACAAAGATATCTGGACATGTATGAGGATGCCCTAATACCCGATCCTGCTATCGGAGACTGGTGTGGCAAATACGCAAAAAAACTAAATCCTGAAAAGACGGCACAAGACGCTCCATACGGTAATTTTGGCAATGAATATGCACGCAATTCCAGACGTCATTATTATGCCAACATCACTTTCATTGACGAACAGATAGGCAGAATTATCCAAACATTGAAAGAAAAGGATATGTATAATGACGCATTAATCGTTTTCATTTCCGATCATGGCGATATGATGGGCGACCATTATCACTGGAGAAAGACTTATCCATACGAGGGCTCCACTCATGTGCCATACATCGTGAAATGGCCTTCCGTCGACCACGTTACACCGGGAAAAACAGACGCTCCTGTAGAGTTACGTGATATTCTTCCCACTTTCCTTGATGCAGCCGATGTGACCATCCCCACTGACATGGACGGCCGTTCTTTGTTGCCACTTGCCAAAGGCATGGAAACAACCTGGCGCAAGTATCTGGATCTAGAACATGCCACCTGTTACAGTGATGACAACTATTGGTGCGCACTGACTGACGGCAAAATAAAATATATATGGCGTATCCACACCGGTACCGAAGAGTTATTCGACTTAACCCAAGACCCTCAGGAATTGCACAATGCCGTCAATGACAAAAAATACAGGAAGCAGCTGACGGAAATGCGTAATGAAATGATCCGTCATTTAAGTGAACGCGGCGAAGAGTTCGTGAAGGACGGTCGATTGGTGGTCAAGGAGAAGACCATGCTTTATGGACCTAATTATCCGGGGAAAGAAAATAAAAGATAATGTACGTTGTACAGAGGGATCGTCTCCAATTGTCTCACTTTTTCCTACAACAGAGTTTTATAATTCTGCTGTCACTGTTGTCACCTATTCCCTGCAACCCCTATAAACAGGAAGTTAGAGAGGTGGTGGCAGCACATTATTTTATGTACAAAAATGCCTACTGCCACCACTTTATCCACCTTGTTACATGGTACAAACCTACTTTGTTTGTCCACCAGACAGGACAAGCCTGTGCAATGAACACGATAGGCTTGTACGGTGAACACGGTAAACTTGTGCAGCCTCGAAACAACGACTTTCCTTGCCAAAGTATTCAGAATCTTGATACAAGTTCTGTCGGATCCTGCAGCAAGTTCCACGAAATCCTGTACCAAGTTTTGCCGTTACACCCAGCATCCTTCCCTTTCGGAGGAGAAGGATAAACCGATAGCCGGAAAGACTTAAACTAAAGGTTGGAAGATATAGATCTTTGAAACGAAACGTCTTGTTCTTTTTATCAGACGTCTTCATCTTTTTTGCAAACATCCTTGTTTTTTCCGAAAAGAATAAAGGCTTTCGGAACGATACGGGACTGTGACCGGAAACAGATTTCTACACATACGTATGTACGTGTAAAAAAATATCCTGCCACCTGCTTGCTATAATGACTGACCCCGAAACCAAATTCCCTTTTCCATAACTTATCGGGCAAGCTAATCAGAGCTCATTCCAATAGCATAGGAAAAGCGATGGAACATCAAATTCACACCGCTTTATCTCTAAAAACAAGAAAATGAGTTTCCAAGTGAACCTCCATTTCACCCGACAGATTCTTCATTTCAGCAAGAAAGGATGCACGAGTTTCATCAAATTTCTGAAGCCCCTCTATCTTTCTATTTTCCAACAGTTCCTGCAGTCTGTTCACAAATTAAAATATAAAGCCTAACCCTAACGACAAATTGGAAAGAGCCAATTTATCTTTCCCTTCATTCTTCTCGTCAGTAATATTAGCCGATTTCAGACCTTTTTGATAAGCAACATTCAAAAACAAGCGCTTCCAATAGATGCTGCCCTGTATGGCAATTCCCCAGTCAAAACGGTTAATATTACCTTTAGGATCGTCCCCATCATCATTCTTGCCAAAGGAGGGACAATCATCTTTGGTTATGGTATGTTTATTTTCTCCATATTTGTCGGGGGATACTGTCAAATATGTATCCGACTCATATTTAAACTTACCAAACAACCCATAAGAGAAGTAAGGGCCCACTCCCAACTGAACCCTAAACGATTCTGACAAAGGTAAAGCATAAGCAAATAAAATAGGAACGTCCAAATAGCCCAGATTATGTTTTTGAGTGACACTAGTGCCGCGAGATTCTGTCACATCATATTTCTTATAAGAATCCAAATCGACCCGATGCGATTTTTTAGTAGTAAATTTATCATATTCATAAGTGATACCTTTCATAGAAAGTCCAATAGCAGGCTGAATACTAAAGTTGCCAATCACAGGAACATCTATAAAATAATGGACACTGTAACCCATATAGCTTTTATTATTATAATCTTGATCTGCCATAAGATCATTATACTTCCCTGTAGCACTGGTCATATTTAACCCCACGCGAATACCGGAAGTAGTTTGTGCTTGTGCCATAAATGCACATACGGACATAGCCATGATAAAAAACAGTTTCTTCATAATGCAGTATTTTTATTAAAATTTGTAATCTTGTTTCACTCCTTTCATAGTGAACAATAAAGAAAGACGGACAGACCAATTTTCATCAATAGCATACTCAGCTCCTATTCCTGCATAGAAACCTGGATGCATTTTAGATTCCTCTACGCTAGACATGCTGCTCATATTGAGCAGCCTTCGCATTCCACATTAAACCCTGTGCATACGATGTTAACGAAATTAGCATTAAAATGCTGCAATAATTGTCTTTTCCATACTTCGTAACAATTGACTCTATAAGTTTACATTTGCAAATGTATTGCAACTTTTATATTCAAAAAACTATCATTTGTCAAGATTTACACTAAACACACTAAAATAGATACCAAGCAGCTAAAATTAACGACTATATATACAATAAATAAATTATGCAAATAAGACAAGCTTGAAAATATATAAATTTAGGCTTCACATTCCAGCTCTATATGATATGGAATCGGAAGAACCATCAAAAGCCCAGTTATACTTTTCACCACCTCTCCAGACTGGCAGTATAGAACTATAGAACCATTTAAAACATAAAACAAACAGGCGTTTATTCCTTGGAAATGAACGCCTGTTTGTTTTGAATTTCACTATTCAGCCATATCAACAAATCTTTTTGGCAAGCAACCAATTTTCACTTCTGTTGACGAAGCCGGCTAACTTAAACACTTATTTTATTTCACGAATCAACATTCCCGGATAAAAATCGCCACCCGACACTTTTCGGAAAGTGGTAAAACCAAAGTCCGAACCATAAGCCTGTTCCTCGGAAGCCATATAACGATTATCCCAAATCAGATTCTCCTTAGGCTGAATCACTCCTACACGCTTATAAGTCATTTTGCCTTCTTTGCTCAGTTCGGCTTCCAGTACTTCAAATTTAGACTTTTCAGTGACTCCCTCTTTCAAGCCAATATAAGCTTTAAGGGGAGAAACACTAATTAAGGGGGTATTTACTTTGAACTGGTCAAAATTCTTTTGCAGACTCGCTATATTTTCATCAATGGCACGTTGGCATGCCTTTCGCACCATTTGCTGGGGCTCGTCCAAGTTAATACCCAAAAAGGAAGTGTTACTTCCATCACTATGCTGGCTGCCCACATACTTCAACTTGAACATCTTACGGTTATTATTGAAAGCATTCACCTTCTCCTTATTATCCTTATCAGTATAATATTGAGTATAGAATTTTGTTGCAGTCTCTTCATCCCAAACCAGTTGATAGAGATAAGTATCAATATTTACTTTAAACCCCTTATAGGATGCAACTATATCTCCCGTAGAATTACCTAAATCCATATAGGATGTCTCACCGGTGTAAATGGCCGCTGCCGCACCCAGCCCTTTGACAATTCCTCCCCACACACTTGAACCTTTTGAACGGTCAATATAGCGAATATCATTCACAATAAGAAAAGTATTTCCAATCAAGTCCTCACCGGCATCTTCCAACAGAGCGTTTCCGCGTTGAGTCTTGGATGCCAAAGCCTTGTCCAGTTCGGAAGCATTGTACAGCCCTCGTTCTTTCACCAGTTCTACATCACAGACCCCTGTCATGTAATCACGGTTAAACCAGCGTCCTACCATACGACTGGCAATACCATTATTTCTGATAAATTCATCTATCTCCTCATGGTTTTTATCCAATTTCTTTTCAGAAGTATAGATTACTTTTACACTTAAATCATGATTATTGTATTTATCAGGAACAGGAATTTTGAGAAAAACATCCTTTATTTCATCACCAAATTCTCTTCCTTCGTGATTGATCATCATGCTATAAAGAGAACTGCGACGATATTTTATTTCGCCGTCTCCTTGGGCTTGAATTTGAGCGGCGAATACCACCGTCAACAACTGTATTATAATGAATCTTTTCATTTTTCAAACATTCAATAATTAATAATCCCAATGTTTATCTGGAATGACAGAGGTTATCTTAAACATATTTGTATCCGGGTCAAAACGTGCAATCACTCGAAGAGCCTCTACTTCGGTCAAGCTCTTCTTGTCTTCCGCTAACATATATTGTTTGGCCAAGACCATATCCTCTTCTTTTTCGAACAAGCAAGGCACCAGTATCTTGCCATCCGGATCAATAATCCCCCACTTTCCATCGGACATCACATAAGCCATCTCATTATCAAAATTGGATGCATTGGCAAATCCCTGCTTCAGACGAACAGACTTTTGCACCCCATCATAAAGGTAATACAGGTTATCCTTTTTCACCCATATCAATTGCGGATTGACTATAGGAGCTACACCTTGCCACTCTAAAGGAACGACAACCCGGTTCTGCAAATCAATAGCCCCCCATAATTTGTTCAGGCATACGGATGCATACCCCCGATGAAAATTGCCTATACGGTCATACTTATCGGATACGATTTGTCCTTTCATATCTACATAAAACCAAGAAGCATTTTTTTGTACTCCCAAGCGCCCATTGTTCACACTGGTAAGCGAATTAGTATATTCAATAGGAATAACAACTGCCCCTGTAGAATCAATTGCACCAAAAGCCGATCCCTTTTGTACCACCCGGTATCCTTCATTGCTCAGGAAAGCCTTTGACAGGCCACCAATCACCTTGTTCCCCTTTTTATCTATGAAATACAATTCATCATCCAATGAAACCGGAGCTAAATTATGGCTGAAAGCCCCAAACTTTCCCTTTTCTGAAGAAGGTATTCTGACCATCACTTCAGCATCCAAATCATAATAAGCTTTAGCTATTTGCTTCTTTTCCACTTTAGCAAGCCTAAGCATATTGTCTGAAGGAGGAAGAATAGCCTGATTGGCTGTTAAAGGAATAATAGTATTTCCATGGACATCTACCAACCCTTGGGATTTCTTATTAATGAAATAAAAATAATCTACCCTCGATGAAGGCAACTGGGACTCAGCAGCATGAGGCTTGGGAAGCAGCAAGCTCTGTATCTCCTGCTTGGTAGCAGGAAATGCGGACTGGTCTGCCTTAGTATAAAAGGCAGCCTCATCAAGCAAAGCTCCAGTTTTCTTATCTCGCAAAATAGGGAAGTTGCCCACATCTTCATATTTGGCAGGAATTATTTCCCGCCCATTTTCATTGATTAACCCGAATTTACCTTTAGACACCATGTTGTTCTTTTTATCGTATTTGCCACCGATATTAACCCAACAGATTCCTTGGTCGTTGAAACTGCCTATAAAATTATAAGTAGGCTTCACTATGATATTGCCAGCTGAATCAATGAACCCGAACTTCTTGCCTTTCAAGACATATATCAGTTTTTTATTTAAATCTCCCATTGCCTCATAATCAGTTTTCAGGATTTCCTTACCTGTCTTATCAATCAACCCCCATTTTTCACCTGTATTACTACTAGCTTTATTGCCTATGAGTCCACCCGTTGTTAGCATTACTCCTTTTTTAGTATTTCCACCTTCAGCGACGGGGCAAACCCCGTTATAAAATTCACCGATATATGTATATTTCCGTTTTGTAATGATTTCACCATCTTCATTAATCAGACTGTATTTTCCATCTTTTCCTATTTTAGCGATACCGTCTTTAAAAGGGGTAGCTTCATCATATTTATACTTTATCACTACTGTCCCGTCTTCCGTCATAAAGCCATAACGCCCCTTTTCATTCTGCACGGCCTTCAACCTCTGAGCTTGCACAGAGCCACTGACCAGCACCAGCAGACATAGAATTAGGATAACTTTTTTATTTCTCATATTCTTTTTATTTAAAATCATTTGAACTTGAATTAATGGAGCCAAGTAATATTAGTAGTAACCGGTTGCTGCCCATTACCAAATGCTACACCTATAGCTCTGGCAGCTTCTATCCTCTGCTTTTTCAGCCCCGCTTCATCCTTATATTTCTCACGATTCTCAAAATCCCAATCACTGGTCACCTTTTGCTTTATTTCATTATACAAAGCTTTAGCTTCACCTTCACAACTACTTCCCGGCTCAATGAAAACCAACCAGTCAAAAGCCCTTGAAGCACCTTCCGCATCGGGTGACTTTGCCCATTCGGATCTGGCGTATTGCATAATCAATTGACAATTATAATTCACATATTGAGTATAATAAGTGTCTATCAGTTTACTAGCTTCCTCATAGCCGACACAACATTCAGGAATGGAGGTAACATAATACAATGCAGCATCATACTCATGCATAGAAGCACTTTTTTGCGCTTTTATCAATATTTGCCTATAATTACTATTATACCAAGAGATAATTTTTTCTTTCCCTTCGCGTATAAATTCTTGCATTTTCACGTTTTTGCCATTTATTGCACGGAAAGCATTGATATATGCCCGGTTAATATTAGTACCTACTCCTTTTGCATCCACAGTGAGAGTAGAAAATACTTTCCGCCCTACTGCATCTCCTATATACAAAGTCAATTGAACAGTAAGCGCTGTACTGACAGGAGGACCGGACAATGTTTCCTTATATAAAGTATTGGCCTTAGCTGTGATAAAGAATGGTGTAAAATTGGAATTGGCAACACCCCCCTGAGCGGCCACTGCCGCAGCTAAACGATTTCCTAAAATCTCTTGTACCTGAGATGGAAGTTCCTCTTTCTGGGCAGCTTTAGCTATTGTAAGGCTTATCTCACAATCCTGTGCTGCCGCAGACATGGCACAACATGCACACCAAGCGGTAAATATCATATTCCTTATTTTCATATCTTTTCTATTTTTCTCCGATAACCAATTCAGCTTTACCTAACCCTTTCGTCATTACTTTGCAGGTAAGATTGGCTTTCTGATTGAGATATTTGCGCAAATCATTTGCAAAGCTTCTTGTATCTCTAGCCATTCCATTTTCACGATAAAGCGGAATGCGTACCTGCTCAAAAAGCATCATATTCTCAGTTGCATCAGTTAAACTAAAACGATGAGCCACCGTATTCTGCGCCACCCAATCTTCTATGATTTCCTGTAGTTCAGCCCCCCCAAATTCACTTTCCAAATTAACACCGCTCCCATTATCAAACACGTGGACTTCTAATGCTACTTCACGGCCATTAGCCATCAAATCATCAAAATGTTTCTGTAACTGACTTACGAAAGCATCCATCTTGTCTACTACCGCTTCTTCCAACAATACTGCCACTTCAGCAGCCATAGAAGGTTCTCCCGTACCTTGCGTCGCTGCGACCTGCTTATTAGTGTAAGCATCCAAGCCTCGCAAAGTATAAGTAACAGAACGTTTGGGACCCATTGTATTAATATTCCAAACTACTTCAATCAGAATATCAGCTTTAGCTCTATTCATTAACCGATCCAAAGGAGACTCTGCCAGTGAAGCTCCCGAAGTAGAACTGGTAGTCATCTCATGTTCCGCCGAACTCTGCTCTATGGAACGAATAGAAGATGCCATATCTTTCAACGGAAAATCTTTTTCAGCCATCAACTCACCTATTTTCGTTATGACATTCACCAAGTTCAGATCATTATCCAACGCCTTTTTATAATCCGGAAGTTCGGTAATAATGCCTTGATTGTTATATTTTTGTGTATAACCATTATGGGTACACCACACATTAGCAGGAACAACCATAATGGTGGGTTTTTTAGCCTGTCCATACACTCCGGTGTGTACAAGTGCTACAATAAATAAAATAGCATATAATTTTTTCATGTTTTTCTGTCTTTATGGTTTTAAAATTTTATCTTCTATCAGTTTCTGCTGTAATTGAGAACGAAGCACACGCACCGTAGTGGAATAAGAAATTTGAGTCTTATTAGAAGTCTTCATGTTAGAATTTGTTTTCTTATCTTCCATACTTACATACTTCAGGTATTCCCCTCCGTCTCTAAAAAAGTCGTTAAAATAATATGCATACCGTTCCTGTGCATTCACTTCTGTTACCAAAGGGCGCACACTACATTCACGACTACCGGCAGCAACACCTTTGAACAAAACATCCCTTACTGCATTTTTCTTTGCCTGCTCTATAGCATCAGTACGATTTTTCCCTCTGCCCCAAGCTCGAAGTGTCTCCGAACCATCCAGTTCTACTCCCAAACATTCACTCTCAAAGGAATGATAGGAAGAAACACTCTTTTTGCTGCTGCATCCGGCAAAGACAAGTAAAAGCAGACATCCCAATTTCCACGTATAAAATAGATATTTCATAATTTTTTCTTCTTTAAAATTCATAGCCTAATTTCAATAATACAATATTCTCAAAATGACGCTCTCCTCCACAAACTTCCACAACGACCAAAGGATACTGATAAATTTCACCATTGGATGCCTTTATTTTCACTATCCGTACGCTTCAAGATAACTCCCTTCACTACGTACCATTATTCAGATAAAACACTTCATGAGCCTGCTGGGCAAAAGCAGGCAATAGTGCGCCAGCCAGTATCAGAAAAGTAACAATCAATCTCTTATACATAAGCTAAAATCCATTATTTAGTCCTTTAATAACTCCGGCTGATACCAGCTCTTGATAGAGGGCGTCTTTCGCAACGGAAACCACTGCTGAAATTCGATACTGCTTTCCCATTTTCACCACTGAAAGATTCTCTCCTATCATATTGGCAAAATTTATATAAGAACCTCCTTTTTGGAAGAAGACATCAAAATAATCCTGATGCTGCTGTTCTACCACCATACTTCCTGCCAAAGGTTTCTGCCGGGTACGTGAAGTCTGACTGGAAAATCCTTTGAAAAGCACCCCATGAACCGCACACTTCTTGATCACATCGATATCCAATTTACTTTTCTTCTGGATTACTGTCACTTTTACTAAATAAGTACCCTGTACACCTACTCCTTCTCCCTCTATCTCATACTTTAAAAGGTCATCACCTGCGTACGCTCCAATACAGATGAATACAAAAAGAATCGTCATAATGATTCTACCGACAAATTTCACATTCATTACTTTCATAATTCTAATCTTTAATTATATATTATTGTTCACACCCTTCTTTACTGGCAAACTGCAAATATTCATCCTTCACTTTCCGATAATACTCTCCCATCAATTTGCCTGTATTCTCCTGAATCTTTTCTTCAAGATCTTCTAACACATATTTCAAAAAATCGCAATGATTACTGCCTCCTGCTATAGCAGTAGCTGTAGATCCACCAAGGGCATCTATCTCATCCATAGAAACCCCCAGACTAATTCCGGATGAAGGCTTATTTTGATTTCTGCTTTCATCCTTAAAAGAATTAGAGTTCGTAGATTCCAAATCATTATGCACACTTGCAATGTAACCAATCGTATTCAAAGTTCTTTTCTTCTTGTCCTTTTTGGCTTGCTTCAGCGCCAACGCTACTTCTTCATTATCCGGATCCAATTCTGCCGCTATCTTCAGATGCTCCATTCCCTTAGAATAAATGCCATCTGCCACTTGTCCTTTTCCCATATAATAGTGGGCCATGGCATAGTCCGGAATCAAGTCTGTTAATAAATTAAACATACCCCAAGCACCTGCCACTCCCCTTTTTTCTTCTTTCAAAAAGGATTCTGTCACATCCTCTGCAAAGCCATCAGAGAGTTGTCCCTTCGTATCTATCCAACCAAGTACGGAATTCAGCCAAACAGGTGCTTTGCCATCCACAAAACTACCTATATAATCAATCCTTCCCGGTAGTAATAAAGCACCTTGACTATTATATAACCCCATTGCAAAACTTTTGGCAATCCAGACCTTTGCCGATACATCATAATATACCCATTGATAAACACAAGGCAATATAGTACGCCCATATATATCCAAAACTCCCCATTTATCCCGCTTGCAAGCAAGAACGAATCCATCTTCAGCTATTATAAGCTCCTCATATTCTGTAGGAATTACAATTTGTTCTCCCACTATAAGGCCCATTTTACCATTATCTTCCCTTATTCTGAGAGAATCGGTTATAACTTCTGTTCCAGGATTATTAATTTTTTCATTGACCTCTCTGCTACATTCAGCGATTTTATCAAGCAAATCATCAAAATCACCGTTCCCTTTCGCATTTTTCATTTCTTCTTGTTTCTGACGATATACCTTATTGGATATAGGAACGCTTATCATTGCTTCTTCTAGAATATATTTACATGGAACAACGATTTCCCCCCTCAAATTAATAGCCCCGAACTTACCATCTTGCTTGATTGTAGCCAACATGTTATCTCTAAAATTATCAGCGTAATCAAATTGAGGTTCAATGACAAATTCTCCTTTTTTATTTATAAAGCCAAATTTGCCATTCTTCTTTACCGCAGACAGTCCTAAATTAAACCCATGAACATCATCTACATTTTCAAACTGCGGTTTAATTATAAAACGGTTGTGTATGTCTATAAAACCTACTTTTCCTCCTAAAACTACTCCCGCCAACTTTTCTGTAAATCTCTTAGTCACCTCTTCATATTGTGGAGAAATCAACCAATTTATCTCATAATCCTGATTTACTAAAGCCGCATCCCATTCACCAAACATAGAATTACCTCTATATTTTGAATTTTCCCACCATCCTTTATTTTCGGTCTGCTCATATCCCCATTTCTTTGTTGCAGCATTTTGGCGTGCTTTCTGCGCATAAAAACTAAAAGGTATAGCACAGCATAACAAAAACAATATTACTTTTTTTACTTCATTCATATACATGTCTTTTTTTTAACCTTATGTGGCTTCAAAGAAAAACAATTAACGCCATTTTACAAATTCACAAAACCAAGAGAAAGTATCAAACAGCCTAATAAGCATACTATTCTATCTAAATTAATGACTATATAACCTCATTTCCATATACCGCAAAGGAAAAATTAAGCACTAAAAGCAAAAAAGCAGCAATCTCACGACTCCTGCTCTTCCATTGTGATTTAAAATCACTTTCTATAAACTTGTATTTTCAATGTTATCAATAGATTCACTACAACAAATAAAACCTATCCTGTAATTCTTTTCTGAATTTCTTGGAAACCTGAAGTTCCGTAATATTCTCAAACGGGGGAAACATGACACAGCGGTTCTCCTTAATCATCATCAGATAATTGATATTAATGATATACGACTGATGGATCTGGACGAAGCAGGGGTCATATCCCTTGATATGATCAGCCGTAGTATTTTTCTTCAGCAGCAGAGGCAGCTGGTTGTTCAGCACCACTTCCCACAGTTTCCGGTCGGAGTTATAACGGAAAAAACCAATGTCAATGGAACGTAGAATACGCAAATCATTGGTAGGCGTGGATATCATAAAGGTATGCTCGCCGACCGAATGCACACGCGCAGGAATAGCCAAAGATGCAGCTGCCGACTCTTCCTCCTTTTTCATGAAGCGGTCGATAATCCCTTCCAGCTCCTTCTTGTCTATCGGCTTCAGCAAGTAGTCGAAAGCTGCCCCACGGATGGCATAAATCATGTATTTATCATAAGCCGTATAGAACACAATCTGCATATTCCAAGTGATTGCCCCCCTTATCTGTTCCAGCAGTTCCATGCCCTTCATGTCCGGCAGTTCCACGTCCAGGAACAGCAAATCCGGATGAACCTTTTCCAGCAGTTTCCGGCCATTCACACCGTTACGCGCCATCCCATCTATAGACAGCCTGTTATATTTCTTCAGTTCCAGACAAAGATTGTCCGCAGAGAACTCATCATCATCAATTATTACGACCCTGTATAGTTTATCCATAGTAAACAATCCTGCTTTAGTTATTAACGGAACAAAAGTATTAAAACATGTTTTAACGCACAAACCCGACACTCTGGTTATGGAACTATAGCGACCGTTTCGGACACTATTCTAGCAAAAATAATGACTAAACCATCTTTTTCAAATTATAATCATAACCATGGGGCAGGAAGACAGCAAACTCGCAACCGGTTTCTCCGTCTTCCAACTGCACATTGGTTATGGATATATCGATATGCTTCTTATTGTTAGCGTTCAACAACTGTATGGTTTGAAGAATCACTTTTATACCGGTGCCTGTACCGTAGTTGGCACTGTTTACCCGGTAACCTCCCCCGTTGTCACGCACCTTGACACAGATTCCTTCCCCGGTCTTTCTGATGTCAACCCACAGTCTTTTCATCCCCTCTTTGTCCTTCAGGGCATGCTTGATGGCATTTTCTATCGGAATCTGTATCATCATGGAAGGAAGTATTTCTTGGTCAAGATGGATGGCAGCATCTATGGATGTGGACAGTATAAAGCTATCTCCCAATGCTTCACGTTCCAGGTTGATAAACGTATTGACAAAGTCCAGTTCCTCAGCCATGGTAACACACAGTTGCTCGGTCAGTTCCAGGTTGCGCCGCATCAGTTTTACCAGCCCACGCATATTTCCGACTTGCTCGTCGGTGTAGTTACCCATCTCACGGTTCAGAATGTTAAAAATGAAATGGGGAGAAACCCGGTTACGGATATTCTCCATACGCAAAGTGGCAATCATATTCTGACTTCTCATTTGCAGCAAGAAACGCTGTCTCTTGTTGTATGTGTAGACAAATACAGCGAGCCCCAGAATACAGATGCAGGCAAACATCCACAGGTAAAGCGTCTGGTTCAGCGCCAGAACTTCATTCTCTTTTTGCTGAATGAAAATTTTCTGCTTCATCAGCGTGGTGTCCTGACTGTATTTCAGATCAATTTCAGCTGTACGCATTTTAATACGCTCATTACGTGTAGAATCATCAATACGCTGATTTTCCATTTGATAATAATAAGCTTGTTTGAAATCTCCCACCTCTTCAAAATAATGTTGTAGGTAACGGTTACGGATATGCTGCATATTCGGTTCCACATAATCAGGCTGGATAGCCTCAGACATACGTTTACGTGCTAAAGGCAAATTATTCTGCTTCAAGGCAAGTTCAATCAACTGGGTATCCAAATAATAGAGAGCTGTCTGATTTTCGATAGAACGAAAAAAATCACTACAAAGATTTAAATAGTATGCGGCAGAATCAACCTGATTCATCAACAGAAAAGTTTCTCCCAAATTCATTTCAGTCAGATGTTCCTCAAAAATCATATCTGGATAAGAACGAGCTAACAATAATGATTTTCTGAAAAATTCTAAAGCATTAGGATAATCAGCACGAAAATAATAAGAATTACCACGATTATTCAAATAAATATGTTTCTCAAATGGAAGCATCTTATCATATTGCCGAGCCGCCAGTTCATAGTAATAATCACAAGAAGTAAAATCACGAAGTTCCATATAAACCTGTGCCAATCCGTAATAAACAGGAAAACGCTTTTCTTCAGGAATCTTCAATGAATCACAGTAAGACAAAGCTTTACGATACCACATCGCACCTTTATCATAATGACCGGTACGGACAAAAGCATCAGCCAAATTAATAGAAATATCATGAAGCATATCTCTGTTACTACCCTTCAAACGATAATCGAACGCTTTTTGAAAACATACCACTGAAGAATCTGTCAACCCTTGACGAACACATACATTACCCCGCATATTGTAAATCTCAGCATACAAATCATTAATTAACGGTGACGGTTCAGCTCCATCGCAAAATACTTCCGCTCTATCCATGCTAAGTTTAGCCGAATCCATCTCGGACTTAAACATATATGCTTTTGCCAAAAGAACAAGATAATGGCAATACGCCACACTATCTGTGGTAAACGACATTTGCCTGGCAGTCCGGGTACATACATAATTAGGATTTTTTGACAGTGAATCAATTATAAAATCATAATACTGCATATAAATATCCATTTGAGTCTTTTTATAAGTTCCGGAACTTGTACAAGATACTCCCCATATACAAAATAATATACTATACCATAAAAATTTAAATATCAAATGTATGTTCTCCATCTTATCCTCCTTCATAGTTTTATTGACAAACATAAGCAAAAATAAACACAAGCATAAGCTTTTATTAAAATTTATTTGATCCCAAAAAGCCTTTTAGATAAAATTTACACAAAGATGAAGATTCACTTTGTCATGTCATGAAACATCCCTACCTTTGAAAAAAGAATTTATAAATGAAGAAACATGGAAACACTATCTAATTCTGTCCTGACTGTACAAATAGCCGAACATGGCGCTGAGCTTCAAAGTATCAAAAAGGATGGCAAAGAATATCTTTGGCAGGGAGACGCTAAATTTTGGGGACGGCGCTCACCTGTCCTTTTCCCCATAGTAGGACGTGTGTGGAATAATAAATACCGTCATGCCGGAAACACTTATGAAATAGGGCAACACGGTTTTGCACGTGATATGAATTTCAAACTAACCTATAAAGAAGACAAAGGAGCTGTATATTGGTTGGAAAGCACTCCTGATACATTGGGCAAGTTTCCTTTTCCCTTCCGCCTATTGGTGGGATATTTATTAGAAGAAAATAAAATCACCGTAAAATGGCGTGTAGAAAATCTGGGAGCTATGGATATGTATTTCCAGATCGGAGCACATCCAGCTTTCTATTTCCCCAAGTTCGATGCTGCTACAAAGGATCGTGGCTTCTTTGTTTTTGACCGAAAGTCTGATTTAGAATATATCATGCCAATAGAAAAAGGTTGCGTATCACCAGAACGTCATGTACTAAAATTAAATAAAGAAGGGCTGATGCCAATTGATATTCATACTTTTGATTGTGACACTTATATTTTTGACAATAAACAACTGAAAAAAATAACCTTACTGGATAAAAAGAAAAAGCCTCATATCAGTTTGGAATTTAATTCTCCGTTAGTAGCTTTGTGGTCTCCTACCAAAACACATCCCGATTGCCCATTTGTTTGCATTGAACCATGGTATGGACGTTGCGATTCTGTAGGGTATTCGGGCGAATTAAAAGACCGTGAATGGATACAGAAACTAGAACCAAAAGAAACGTTTGATGTAGAATATAAAATCATTATAGAGTAATCAAGAACAACGGGGTATGCACGATGAGTCACACCCCATCTTTTTTTCTTATTGACTTCCCAAATACAGAAATATCATACCAATAAGTACTAGCACCAAATCCACGGCCTTGCTTTTAAGATTCTTCTCACGGAATACCATCGCACCAAATATAAAAGAGACAAGCACACTGCCACGCCTTACCATAGATACAATGGAAATCATTGCCCCGTCCAAGCTTAAGGCATAGAAATAAACAAAATCAGCTGCCGACAGAAAAATAGATATCAGAATAATACACCAATGCCAATGAAACGGAGTGGTAGATTTGCGCTTCGGCCACCATAACAATATTAAGATACCTCCCATCATAAACAATTGATAGATATTATACCATGACTGCACAATCATTCTATCTAGTCCGATACCTCCTTGATCGGCAGGCGCCATGAGGTACTTGTCATAAAGCCCGCTGACAGCTCCCAACACAGCCGCCATTACCACATAATAAATCCACTTATTATGTTTAAAATCTATTCCCTCTTTCTTTCCGCTGCGGCTCAGCATAAAAAAAGAGAAGACAGCCATCAGCACACCAATCCATTGGTAAAAATTCAAACGCTCACCAAAGACCACTAAAGCTCCTACCAACACCATCACCGGACGGGTAGCGTTTATAGGTCCCACAATCGTGATAGGCAGATTCTTCATTCCAAAATATCCCAACATCCACGACGAAAGGACAATAACAGATTTCAACACCACATAACGATGCACCTCCCACCCAGCAACAGGCACATAAAAAATAGAATTCTCCAATATTCCCGGCCTCCACACTGACAATACAATAAAAGGAAGAAATATCAAACTAGAGAACAACGTATTAAGAAATAATACTGGAATAACCGCATTGTCCTTTAACGACTGTTTCTTAAATACATCATAAAATCCCAGCAGTGCAGCCGAGAGAAATGCCAGAAGTAACCACATCATATCTTTCACCTTATTTAAAACAGAAGGCAAAGTTACAACAAAAAATAAACAAAGAAGTGTAGATTTTGATATAAATGGCATGGAAATAAAAGAAAAGGGGATAGAGAAATACATCTCTCCCCCCCTTTTTTTATTTATGAATGAATATTCTCCCAGACTTTCGCCCAACGCTTACCCTCGATTAAATTCCCAGTGATTTTCTTACGGCTTCCACCTTTTCCTCAGCAGCTGCATTAGCGGCATCGAAACATTTGTGGCAACCCATTTCACCTTTTACTTCCACATAGAACTTGATTTTAGGTTCTGTTCCTGACGGGCGAACTGAAATTTTAGTTCCATCTTCTGTAAAATATTGCAATACGTTACTAGCCTCCGGCATATCTATTTCTGTTATATTCCCATTACCATCAGTAGCCTTCAAAGTTTTAAAGTCTTTGACAAGAACAACCTTAGAACCGCCTATTTCTCTCGGAGGATTAGAACGGAAGTTTTCCATCATTGCCTTAATCTCTTCTGCCCCGCTCTTTCCTGGTTTCACAACATTCACAGTAGTTTCTTTTGAGAAACCATACTCCACATAAATATCAAGCAAAACTTCGAACAATGTTTTGCCCTGATCTTTTGCCCAAGCACAAATCTCTGCTAACAATGTACAAGCAGAAACAGCATCTTTATCACGGACAAAATCTTCAGCCAGGAAACCGTAACTTTCCTCACCACCACCGATGTACTGCTGTTTTCCTTCACGCAAACGGATCTCACGTGCAATCCACTTGAATCCGGTATAGCAATCCAACATTTCGATGTGGTTCTTATCTGCGACAGATTTAATCAGTTCCGTAGTAACGATAGTCTTCACAATGAAATCATCATCCTTCATCTTACCCATCGCAATACGATTCTTTATTATATAATACAAGAACAGCAAACAGGTTTGGTTACCATTGATCAGCACCCATTCTCCTTTGTCATTTTTACAAGCCATACCTACACGGTCAGCATCCGGATCACTAGCCATTACAATGTCGGCGTCAATTTTCTTAGCCAAATCAATAGCCATAGACAAAGCCTCGGCATTTTCCGGATTCGGAGAAATAACAGTCGGAAAATCGCCACTCTTCACCATTTGTTCAGGCACGGTATGTACATTTTCAAATCCCCATTGCTTCAATGCACGCGGAATCAACATCATACCTGTACCATGAATCGGAGTATACACAATTTTCAAATCCTTCTGACGCTTGATCACTTCAGGATCAATAGAAATTGTTTTCACTTTATTCAAATAGACGCTGTCTACCTCTTCGCCCACAATCTGAATCAGATCCTTGTTACCTTCAAACTTAATGTCGGTAGCCGATGAAATCTTGTTCACCTCATCAATGATACCTTTATCGTGCGGAGCCAATACTTGTGCACCATCATCCCAATAAGCCTTGTAACCATTGTATTCTCTCGGATTATGAGAGGCAGTAATATTGATACCGCTCTGGCAACCGAAATGACGGATAGCAAATGACATTTCAGGAGTAGGACGCATATCTTCAAACAAATATACTTTAATACCATTCGCTGAAAAAATATTGGCAGAAATTTCCGCAAACAAACGGCTGTTGTTACGGCAATCATGACCTACCACTACAGAAATCTGATCGAGATCTTTAAAATTTTTATTTAGATAATTAGACAAGCCTTGAGTAGCAGCACCTACCGTATAAATATTCATACGGTTACTACCCACGCCCATAATACCACGCAAACCACCTGTTCCAAACTCCAAATCTTTATAAAATGCTTCAATCAAATCAGTCTTATCGGGATTCGCCAACATTTTCTTAATTTCAGCCTGTGTTTCGGCATCATAAGCAGGTGTTAACCATTTCTCTGCTTTCTCTGTCACTTGCTTTATCAATTCTTCATTTTCCATAATTTTTTGTTATTTATAAGGTTTATAATTATATCCGATTTTTACGTCTTGACAAATGTAAAAGAATTAAATTAAAAATCCTAGAAATTTGGAAGAAGAAAATTAGAGATATAAAGGATTATTCCCCAAAAATAATCTGTCATAAAAAAATAGAAGACCATACAAGGTAAAAAACACTATTATATAACAATCAGTAAAGCTCCTAGGCATCCTGAATACAATCTAAAAAACTATCTTATTATGCAAACAGGGGCAGAATTATAATCTGCCCCTCCACTAATTAATCAGACTTTCAGAACATACAAAAATATATCCTATTTCATCTTATAACGTCCACCGGTGGCCTTTACCAGTTCTTCCAAAAATTCTTTGGGATATCCCGGACGTACCAAAGGAGCACAATGACCGGTTTCAGGGCGAAGTATAGTTCCATCTTTTGCCATCTTTTTCACAGCACCATCATTATACTTCACAATCAAAAATTCACCCAACTTCTTCCAGCTGTCTATTGCCGATTCGGCTGTCATGCAACTATAGTTAGTCAAGAATTCTTTTGCTTTTACAGGATCTTTCTCATATAAACTCATGGCAGAAGATTCAATGCCAGCCTGTGCATTCGCATAAGTATCTTCCAAATTATTTTGAACGGCACGCATATCATCAATCATCAGGCTATAACGTGGACGAATCATATCGGCCACCCAATTATAAATCCAGAATGCAGAATCCCATGAAAAAGTTACACAGTCGGCTTCTTTACCGCTATAACAATCAGGAATACGATCCGAACAACAATATACAGGAGCAAACACTGTCATATTAGCATCATCTGTCCCAAACCATAATACTCCCCCTATTGCATCGGGCAGGCTAGCACGCATCTGTGCAACAAAAGTGAAAGCCGTTTGCTGAGTCGAGATGGGACGTTCATTGAAATATTCCTGATCTCCTACTTTAAAACTCAAGGGCGACAGACGATAAGGAGTTTTAAACGGACCTGCACCGGGATCATTAGTAATATCCAGTGGAGTACCCTCATAGTGATCGCGCATAGCTGCTTGTACATCACGTACTGAAAGTTTACGGGAAGGCTTGATATAAAGAGGCATCGGTTCTTTACTGTCCCCCTGAATATAAGGAAGATAGGTATCTCCCACCGACTTATTGAACATATTATAGAAACTCCATACACGCGCTTCACAGAACCGTACACCACCAAAATCTAAAGGATTATATGCCGCCGAGAAACTGAAATCTTTATTCATACCGTCAAAATAGCCTTTTTCACGAGCGAAAGAAATCACATCCGGAGAGTAAAGACAATTATCCTTGTCATTCATATTGAACTGATGAATCCGGCTCTGATTAGCATGTGCGGCAATACAATCATCCGGTATACGGACTGCTACCCATACAGCACCTTTCACACCGGGACCCTTACCGATCATCTCCAAAATCCAGACTTCATTGGGATCAGCGATACTGAATGATTCGCCACTGCTATAATAACCATATTCTTTTACTAAATCCGTCATTACCTGTATGGCTTCTTTGGCTGTACGAGAACGCTGGAGAGCTACATAAATCAAACTTCCATAATCCATAATACCGGTAGAATCAACCAATTCCTCCCGTCCACCAAAAGTAGTTTCACCTATGGTTACCTGAAATTCATTCATATTACCTACCACATTATAGGTTTGACGCGCTTCTTTTATTTGCCCTAAATATTTGCCCGAATCCCAATCATAGATATCACGCATGGTTCCTTTTTCATGCATACCGGCAGGATAGTGATACAACTCGCCAAACATTCCGTATGAATCAGCGGAATAAGAAACGATAACAGAACCATCCACCGAGGCTCCCTTACCTACAATCAGGTTAGTGCACGCCAAACTCTCCGTTATCGCTGCCAACAGAAAGGCAGCACCTAAAATCAGTTTATTCTTCATTAATATATAACTTTTTAATTGTGTATAATACTTATTTTACCATCAAAATTCATATTCCTCTCTTGTTTCATTTCCACAATAATCTGTCACCACCAATTCCAATTTATGGGCGACTCCTTTTTTTAACCGTTCAGGATGCTTCATCCACAATTTCGCATTTTTGGAACTGAAACCAAACAAGGCAAATTCGCCGTCTATCTTCACCTTATAATCTTTGATACCCGTTTCCGCATCTCCTATTTTGAACTGAACCTTACCTGTCTTCCATTGCGTTTTATTTAATGGAGTTACTCGTGGAGACAAGGTATCTATAGCTACGGTATAAGTTCCCAGTTCACGGATGGAAGTCTTCATCCAACCATTCTCATAAGTTCCTCCTGCTGAACCTTTCCTTTTTCCCCACTTACGGGCTACATAATATTTCGACGTATCCTCTACAGGAAGATGGCGTACCCCGATCATCAGCGTGCATCCAGCTTGCAAAGCTACTGGCTCATCGTGCAATTGGTACTCGTAAGAAATTGCGGCTGTATCTTTAACCACCTGACAGTTCAGTGCCACATCCTCATACAACATCCCTCGGGGGATAACCAGTTCCATACCCGGTTCCTGAACCACATTACCTTTATTCCATGCCAAATAATGTTTTACTTGCGGATGATATTCCTCTATCGGCTGCCTATGGCCACGCACAATGAAACGATAAGTCGACTTATTACCATATAAATCAGCTAATTCATAACGAAAATGATAATCACGTTCTTCATCAATCGTAATCACCCCTCCTTCATCGTTGGCTTGTAACATGCGCAAACTATTTCCGGGAAGAATTTGTGAGCGCATCACCCAATTATGCCTCTTTACATTCTCCTCATAGTCTGTCCAAGCATTAATCATCCGGTTCTCTTCAGGCAAAACGCCATCCACTGTACTGCGAAAAACTTCTGTCGTATCCACATAGAGTACCACGGAACGCACACCATAATTATTATGTGTACCATCCATATAGTCGTATGCCTTAATACCAACGGCTATTTTCCCCCAAGCAGAAACCGGTTGCCCCAAAGAAGCAACAGGTATGGATTTTTTTCTTTGTGAGCCTTCCACAACCCCAGCGCCCCGCTGCGGATAAAGCATAATCATTGACGCACGTGGCGGAGTAGTGTCTTTGATTTTATCGGTATAGAATTGTAAGGGATCTATCAATTCACCAGTATCCGTACAGCGTATCTCCATATGCAGATGCGGTCCGAAAGAATATCCTTCATTACCGCTTAAAGCAATGATTTCTCCAGCTTTGAAACTGACCTGATGAGGTTCGAATTTCAAATCCACAGCAAAAGTTTCATGCCGATATTGATATTCCTCCACTACTTTTGCCACTGCGGAAGCAAACTTCAACACATGCCCATACACTGAAGTATATCCATTGGGATGAGTAATAAAAATAGCCTGCCCATATCCGCCGGGAGTAACCAGTACACGGCTCACATATCCGTCGGCAATGCAATGAATAGGTTTTCCCACCTCTCCCTGGGTTTTAAAGTCCACTCCTCCATGAAAGTGGTTAGAACGCAGTTCACCAAAATTACCGCTCAGAGTAAGCGGAAAATCAAAAGGAGGACGGAATACAGGAGCAGCCGGTTCTTCCTGTGCCCGTACAGTGAAAATACTGCCCAAAGCTACTATGATTATATAATTTCGTAAAGTCATTTTCTTTATTTTATGGAGAACTCATCACAAAAATTTTGAATCTCTCCGCAAACTTACAAATAAAAAACAGAATATCCCTTAAAATAATGTTGCTAAACATACATTTATTACGAAAAAAACATATCCAGACAAAACCTACTTTTCTGACATTTTGTTATCTTTGAGGCAGTCAAACCCCTTAAATGTGACAATTATGATAGTAGGAATTCCTAAAGAAATCAAAAACAACGAGAATCGTGTATCATTAACCCCTGCAGGAGCACACGAGTTGGTACAGAGAGGTCACACGGTGTATATACAACACACCGCAGGTATAAACAGCGGATTTTCCGACGAAGAGTATGAGAAAGTCGGAGCGCGTATCCTTCCTACTATAAAAGATGTGTACGCCATCGCTGAAATGATTATAAAAGTCAAGGAACCCATCGAATGTGAATATAATCTGGTACGTAAGGACCAACTGGTATTTACATACTTCCATTTTGCCTGTGACAAAGAATTAACAGAGGCAATGATGCGTAGTGGTTCAGTATGCCTAGCTTACGAAACTGTAACAGACAAACAAGGAGGACTGCCTCTGCTGATTCCCATGAGTGAAGTGGCGGGACGAATGTCCACTCAGGAAGGAGCACGTTTTTTGGAGAAGCCTCAAGGAGGACGTGGTATCTTACTAGGTGGAGTTCCCGGTGTCAAACCAGCCAAAGTACTGGTATTAGGCGGCGGCATTGTAGGAACCAATGCAGCTTTAATGGCTGCAGGGCTAGGGGCTGATGTCACAATCTGCGATATTTCATTACCCCGCCTGCGTCAGTTAAGCGAGTTCATGCCTAAAAATGTAAAAACATTATTCTCGTCCAGCCACAATATAGAAAAAGAACTGCCAACAACTGATTTGATAATCGGTGCGGTACTTATCCCCGGTGCAAAGGCCCCCCACCTCATTACACGCCCCATGCTGAAACTGATGAAAAAGGGTACCGTACTGGTAGATGTGGCCATTGACCAAGGAGGATGTTTTGAGACGTCCCATCCTACAACTCATGCCGAACCTATTTACGAAGTAGACGGTATCATCCATTACTGTGTGGCCAATATTCCGGGAGCTGTACCATGTACTTCAACCTTGGCATTAACCAATGCTACACTGCCATACGCCATCAGATTGGCAGATCTTGGTTGGAAAAAAGCTTGCGAAAACGATCCTGGACTAAAAAACGGCTTGAATATTGTCAACGGAAAGATTGTGTTTCCGGCCGTGGCAGAGGCCTTTGGCTGGAAGATTTAATAAAGTATGGATCCTAATGGAAAAAAGGAAGGCCGTCACGAAGGTCTTCCTTTTTTACGATATAATACTTATAAGGATTATCATCTCATGATTTTTCAAGCACTTCCTCCAAGGATTCTTCCTGCTGTTTTTTCCCTGTCCGACTTACAATCCAAATGCTGACTTCGTAAAGCAAATACATGGGCACAGATACCATCATCAATGTAAAAACATCTGACGTAGGAGTGATAACAGCTCCAACTATCAGAATAATAACAATAGCATGACGACGATACCGCTTCATAAAATCAGCCGTAAGAAATCCCAGTTTGGCAAAAAGCCAACAAAGGACAGGGATCTCGAAAACAATCCCCATCATCAGACTCATCATCATCAACGTATCCATATACGAGGACAAAGTAATCGTGTTCTCCACTTCCATACTGACCTGATAGGTAGCAAGAAAACGGAAAGTAAGAGGAAAAATCAAAAAATAATTCAAAAGAACTCCCATCATAAAAAGAAAATAGCCCCATCCTACAACCCGGGTAGAATATTTCTTTTCATTCTCGTATAAAGCCGGCGAGACAAAACGGAACAACTGATAAATAACATAAGGAGATGCCAACAAAAAACCCGCATAAAAAGACACACTCATATGAGTAATGAATTGAGCCGCCAATTGGGTATTGATCATTTTCACATAAAACACTTCCGGACATAATGAAGGCATAGCCATAGAATCAGCTATCCGGCAAAAAAAATGATAAATAATGAAATCAGCATTCTTAGGCGCTAGAACAATAGCAAAGAGCTCATCCTTAAACAAGAATGCTACCAACATTAGAAATACCACAGCCACTGCAATGCGGAACAAGACATGGCGTAGTTCTTCCAGATGATCCCAAAAGGTCAGTATCTTCTGCTGCTGTTCCATTATTTGTCACTTTTTCGTTTCCCCTTTCTTATCTTTCCCATCTATATCATCCTCCAACCCGTTCATCCCTTCTTTAAAACTCTTAACCCCTTTGCCCAACCCCTTCATCAGTTCGGGTATCTTCTTCCCACCAAAGAACAAAAGAACAATCAATGCAATGAATAACACTTCCTGCATTCCTAATCCTAAAAATAATAATGTGCCTGTCATTTTATCTATTAACTATTAAATGATTTATCAAAAACCAAAGTCATCTATTTATCGTGCTCTCCATCCATGACAACTACCAGGACATAACCAGCGCCACCATTTTCAGGTTGTTTCACAGTTTGCAACATTAACATCAAGTGTTTACAACTCATCTTTTTGCAATAGCTTTCAGCAATGCATAGCCGCCAAAAATCTGGAGCAACATGCCCGGAATCCCAATCCGGAAATCCTGTGCCGCCAAATAGAAATCACCGACAAGAACCCATTCTATCAAGGTACCCACCACCTGATATGCCATAACAGTCCCCAGCAATGCAGGAATTGTAATCTTACGGAAACGGTCTGCCATATATCCCGCCACCAACGCCAACAATACCGACTTTACCAATATAGCCGGCAGTATAGCCACAGAAGGCATTCCAAACAAGATGCTATTGGCAAGCGGAGAAAGAACAGCCGTCAACATCCCCACTTTGAATCCATATTTATAAGCACCTATTAATGTAAAGAAATAAATGGGTAACATAGCAGGACCACCCCAATGCACCAAATGACAAAGTTGCGGCAATACCACATTACCTACAATAAACACGAACGCAAATAAATAAGTATTTACGTTTGTGTAGTTTAACGAATAGAATTTTGTTGTTGATTCCATAAATACTAACCTTTCATTTAATTTCTGCAAATATAATCATTTCATAAAGCAAGCTCAATCTTTTTTTTCTCTTTTCTTGTTTATATTATCAAATATTCCTCTATCTTCGCAATAAATTGATAAAATTCCAACTATGAAATATTATAAATTCATCTATTTTTTAGCCTTCGTCCTTGGAATATCAACATGGGCACAGGCACAAAGCACTCCTTGTACCGGAAATACATATAGTACAAATGCAGACTTCTTCCGTGCCTCGGCATCAGCTCAGAGCGGTGACGCCACTGCCTCCAAAAAGAAGGCGATCATTACAGCCCGTACCGCAATAACTAACCAGATCAAGGCAAAAGCAGAAATGGCTGCCAAGTCTCAAAATAAATTCGGTAATGCAGAATGGGAACAATTTTTAGATCTGATCCAAATGGTTACCCAGCAAGAGGCTGCTAACTTAAAAGTAATTTGTGAAAACAGCCGACAGAACGGTGGTAAATATAAAACAGACGTTGTAGTAGAATTGCCCAAAGCAGGAGTTCTGTCCACAATCATTAACCAAATAAAAAGTGATGATAAATTAAAAGGACTTTTTGAAGAAAGCAAGTTTAAGCAAGCGTTTTAAAACCATTTGAATCCTTCAGAGGGGTCCATGTGGTTTGAACAGAAAAACCAATTACATCAACCTAATCTTGACAAATTTATGGAAAAGTTGTACGATTACCTTCCCCAGCAATTGGTTACTTTCATTCTAGTAACATTGTTCTCTTTACTCATCGGTTTATCCCAACGGAGAATCAGTCTGAGACGAGAAGGGGAAACTACGCTTTTCGGCACAGACCGGACTTTTACTTTTATCGGTATTTTGGGATATCTCCTCTATATACTTGATCCTAAGGAAATGCATTTATTTATGGGAGGCGGGATAATTTTAGGCATGTTACTGGGTATCAATTATTATGTCAAGCAATCCCAGTTCCACGTGTTTGGAGTGACAACAATCATCATCGCTCTTATCACCTATTGTATGGCTCCTATCATAAGTACACAGCCTTCCTGGTTTTATGTCATGATGGTAGTCACCGTGCTTCTTTTCACAGAAATGAAACACACCTTTACCGAACTTGTACAACGGATGCAAAATGATGAAATGATAACACTGGCAAAATTTCTGGCTATCAGCGGTATCATTTTGCCCATGTTACCCAAGGAACCTCTTATACCGGGTATCAATCTCACTCCATACACCATTTGGCTGGCTACTGTAGTCGTATCGGGCATCTCCTATTTATCTTACCTGCTGAAACAATATGTTTTCCGCGAATCAGGCACTCTAGTTTCGGGTATTATCGGTGGTCTGTATAGCAGCACCGCTACCATTTCCATCCTTGCCCGCAAATGCAAACGGATACAAACGCATGAAATACCGGAATATGTATCTGCCATGATGCTTGCTATCAGCATGATGTTCTTGCGTTTCATGATTTTGATCCTTATATTCAGCACTTCCATCTTTCTGGATATCTACCCCTATCTGCTCATCATGTCTGTAACCGCCGCCGGCATCGGTATATTCATCCATAAAAAGCATACTATAAAAGGCGAGCGCGAAGTTATTGAGGAACCGGAAACGGAAAGTAATCCGCTGGAATTCAAAGTCGCTCTGATCTTTGCTTTATTATTCGTAGTATTTACATTTCTGACTCACTATACATTAATTTATGCAGGAACAGGAGGTTTGAGTATTCTCTCCATTGCAGCAGGATTAAGTGACATCACCCCTTTCATACTTAACCTGTTACAAGGCGGAAGCATTCCAGCAACTATCGTAGGAGCCTGCATCATGCAAGCTATCATCAGCAACATTGTGGTGAATATGTTCTATGCCATATTTTTTTCCTCCCGCAGAAAAGAAATACTGCCTTATGTATGGAAAGGATTCCTCACTGTCATTGGGATAAACGCTGTACTATTACTCATCTATTACTTCTAAATTATATTCTCATAAAAAAGCATATGCGGATAACAGGATTTAAATCCCTATCAGAAGAGTAGAATATAAGCCAATGAACTAATACTAATCACTGCCCAAAGAGCAACACCTTGAATCAGAGGTTTCATACCGACTTGCTTCAGTACATCCATAGACAAGGAAGCTCCAATAAAAAACATGGTAATAATCAATCCCTTACGTGCCAGTCCAGAAACGGCCTGCCCGAATTGAGGTACACCATCCAACACATAAGTATTCAGAACGATAGCTACAACGAAATAAAGGATAAACCAAGGAATGCTTACTTTCTTACCACTCCCCTTGAAAATAAAAGATGTAGCGAATGCCAAAGGAATAATCCAAAGGGCACGGGTCAGTTTAATTGTAGTCGCCACTTTCAACGCTTCTTCACCGTATGCCGCACCTGCACCCACCACAGAACTCGTATCATGAATAGCAATAGCTGCCCAAGTACCAAACTGTTGTTGATCTAACCCAAACGTATGACCTAACACCGGAAAAATGAACAAAGCGATAGCATTCAATACAAAGATAGTAGCCAAAGCCACAGACATCTCACTATCTTTAGCTTTCAATACAGGCCCCACAGCAGCAATAGCGCTCCCCCCACAAATTGCAGTACCTGAACTGATAAGGTAAGCCGTATCACGGTCTACCTTCAAAAGTTTACGCCCTATAAACATACCTATAATCATTGTACCGATTACAGAAATGATCGTAAATTCCATTCCTTCCTTGCCGGAAGCCAAAGAAGCCTGAAGATTCATACCGAACCCCAATCCCACTACAGAATATTGCAACAAATATTTAGAAACCTTTTTATTGAATTTAGGATGGGCCTGTCCGCAAACTAATGCAAATATCAACCCCAGAAATAAAGATACGGGTGGAGTGACCCACCGGGAAAATGGAGCCAATACCGGAATATAGTCCATCAATAAAAAGACCGTTAACGTGGAAAGCAAGCCTACATAAATAATTTTGTTGTTTTGCTGTAAAGCTGTTACTGAAATCATATATTTTACTTTTTAACATTATTTTTCTATTTCGAGGTGCAAAGGTAGTATATGTTTCAATAACAATCTAATCGTTTTTAATTATAGGTTATAACTTTTCCTTATAATGATTGGCAAACTGCATGAACAGAGCCGGAAGCCCTGTATCCTGCCCTTGCAATTGGACAAAATCAAATTCACGAAACATCACCAGGTCTTTTATATCCAATACTTTAAACTTTCCTGAATACAGTTCTTTATTAATAGACCGGATAGACAAAATCCCCATGCACTCACTATTTTCCAAAAATAATTTAATGCTTTCTGTACTCCCCAGGTGCATACGGATAGTAAGGTCCGATAACTTTATGTTGTGTTTATGCAAAGCGGTAATCAATACATCCAATGTTCCCGAACCTCTTTCACGAAGCACAAGAGGAACTTCTTTCAATTCATCCAAAGTTATCTCATCATAATCCATCCACTTACTACGAGTATGGACGATAGCCACCAGCTCATCTTGCAGAAAAGGAGTATATTTCAAATTAGGTTGCCGGGTATTGCCCTCTACCAATGCCAAATCTATGCGATGTTCTTGCAATGCCTTTTCCACCTCAGAGGAGTTCCCGCTGAAAAGTGATAAAGACACTTGCGGAAACTTCTCGATGAAACGAGCCAGCAAGGGAGGAAGCACATATTGGGCAATTGTAGTACTGGCTCCCAAGCGTAACTCACCGGTATGCTCATTACGTAATAAGTTCATCTCGTACTCCAAGCGTCCGTAATCTTCCAAAATTTTCTCACAATGTTCCAACAACAACCTGCCTGCATCAGTCAGCAAGATCTTGTTACCCATTCGCTCAAAAAGGCGCGTCTGGTACATCGTTTCCAATTCCTGAATATGCTTGGTTATAGCCGGCTGGCTGATAAACAGCTCCTGCGAAGCCTTTGTAAAGCTGAGATTTTTCGCAACACTACTGAATACTCTTAACCTGAAATCAGACATGTTTTTTAATGATTATAGTTCGTCTGCTTTAATTCCTAACGACTGTAAAACTGCGAATCCAAACATCTCCCACTGATAAGCCACTTCACAGGCTGGAGGATTCATGCCGAATACTGTCATTTTTTCTTTTCCGTCCACCTTATTTAATATAGCAGGAACTTTATCCCCATATTCTTCTTCGGCAGGGACAATAATTACCCGTTTCACCTCTTTTGCATCAACCACCACTCTCAAAGACTCTAGAAACAACTCTTCGCGACTAGCCATATCCGACGGTTCGAAAGAATAAAGTACAAACTCTCCCAACTGGCTTTTGAAAGCCACGTTATTTAATTCCTTTTCCAAATCCGACGGCTGAAAAGCATCCATTTTCTTACTTTCCTCGTCATAAATAAATAATACCTGAACTGCATTCTCCCCCAAGGGTATTCCACTATCCAGTGACAGACATTCCAACAACACCGGCAAATCCGCTTTCGGCAACTTACGCCCCACCACGTCACCAAAATGTTTGGATAAATCACCCGCCACCCTATCTACATAGGCTACATCCACCAGAATTACAGTATCTGCAAACTTTATTTCATTTGTCATCTCGTTTTCATTTTATGATTTCGATGCTAAGATAGCAATTATCATCTGCCTGCAAAAAGAGTTATCTGCCTTTTTGTGTACAATTCGGACTTTTTTTCATTTAAAAGCCGGAAAGCCTGTCATTTTGTCTTCTTATTTTACTTCATTAGCTTTCTTTTTCTTTTTGGCAAACTATTTGACGATTATCAAATGAAATCGCAAAAGCCACTGAACAAAGCAGTGACAGTTACGTTTTCAATAGGTATTTGAATAATATTTAGAAAGGAGATACAATATGAATTTTAACAACTTCACAATTAAATCACAGGAGGCAGTGCAACAAGCGGTGAACGTAACTCAAGCCCGCGGACAGCAAGCTATCGAGCCTGTGCATCTGTTGGCCGGAGTACTGAAAGTAGGTGAAAACGTCACCAACTTCATTTTCCAGAAATTGGGAATGAACGCCCAGCAGATCGCATTGGTCATCGACAAGCAAATTGACTCGCTGCCTAAGGTTTCGGGAGGAGAACCTTACCTTAGCCGTGAAAGCAACGAGATATTACAAAGAGCCGTACAGTATTCCAAAGAGATGGGTGACGAATTCGTTTCACTGGAAGCTATTATCCTGGCCTTATTGAATGTAAAGAGTACTGTCGCTACCATATTGAAAGACGCGGGAATGACAGACAAAGAGCTGCGCTCCGCCATAGCAGAACTACGTAAAGGTGAAAAAGTAACTTCACAATCCAGTGAAGACACTTATCAATCCTTAAGCAAATATGCCATTAATTTGAATGAGGCTGCCCGCAGCGGAAAACTTGATCCGGTTATCGGGCGTGATGAAGAAATACGTAGAGTATTACAAATATTAAGCCGCCGTACCAAGAATAATCCGATTTTAATTGGTGAGCCGGGTACTGGTAAGACCGCCATTGTTGAAGGTTTGGCACACCGTATCATCCGAGGTGATGTACCCGACAATTTGAAGAACAAACAAATCTTCTCATTGGATATGGGCGCACTGGTTGCTGGAGCCAAATACAAAGGTGAATTTGAGGAACGTCTGAAATCTGTTGTCAATGAAGTGGTCAAAGCCGAAGGCAGCATCATCCTGTTTATCGATGAAATCCATACCTTGGTCGGAGCCGGTAAAGGTGAAGGTGCCATGGATGCCGCCAATATATTGAAACCCGCCTTGGCCCGTGGTGAGCTCCGCAGCATCGGAGCCACTACTTTGGACGAATATCAGAAATACTTCGAAAAGGACAAGGCATTGGAACGCCGGTTCCAAACTGTTATGGTAGCCGAACCGGACACGCTGAGCACCATCTCTATTCTTCGTGGATTGAAAGAACGTTACGAAAACCATCACAAGGTACGTATCAAAGATGAAGCCATCATTGCCGCTGTAGAATTGAGTAACCGGTACATTACCGAACGTTTCCTTCCGGACAAGGCTATTGATCTGATGGATGAAGCTGCTGCCAAATTGCGTATGGAACGTGACTCTGTGCCTGAAGAACTAGATGAAATCTCACGTCACCTGAAACAACTGGAAATTGAACGTGAGGCCATCAAACGTGAAAAAGACGAGTCCAAATTACAACAGCTGAATAAAGAGATTGCCGAACTGAAAGAACAGGAAACCTCTTACAAAGCCAAATGGCAGAGTGAAAAGGAACTGGTCAACAAGATTCAGCAAAACAAGCAGGAAATAGAACAATTGAAATTTGAAGCCGAGAAAGCGGAACGTGAGGGAGATTACGGTAAAGTGGCCGAAATCCGTTATGGAAAATTACAGGCTTTAGAGAACGAGATTAAGGATATCCAAGAAGACCTGAAACACAAGCAGGGTGACAGTGCCATGATAAAGGAAGAAGTTACCGCTGAGGACATTGCCGATGTTGTTTCACGGTGGACAGGGATACCTGTTAACAAGATGCTGCAAAGCGAACGTGACAAATTGCTTCATCTGGAGCAAGAATTACATTTGCGTGTGGTAGGTCAGGATGAAGCCATAGCAGCCGTATCCGATGCCGTACGCCGTAGCCGTGCCGGATTACAGGATCCGAAACGTCCGATAGGTTCATTCATCTTCCTGGGTACTACCGGTGTAGGTAAGACAGAACTTGCCAAAGCATTGGCCGACTACCTGTTTGATGACGAGAGTCTGATGACGCGTATCGACATGAGCGAATACCAGGAGAAACACTCTGTATCTCGCCTGATCGGAGCGCCTCCCGGATACGTAGGTTACGATGAAGGCGGTCAGTTGACAGAAGCCGTCCGACGCAAACCATACTCTGTGGTATTATTTGATGAAATAGAAAAAGCACATCCCGATGTGTTCAATATTCTGCTGCAAGTTTTGGACGACGGACGTCTGACTGACAACAAGGGACGTACGGTAAACTTCAAGAATACGATTATCATCATGACTTCCAACCTGGGCAGCGCATACATTCAAAGCCAGTTCGAAAAGATTAATGACGAGAATCGCGAAGTGGTGATTGAAGAGACGAAGAAAGAGGTAATGTCCATGTTGAAAAAAACGATACGACCGGAGTTTCTGAACCGTATAGATGAAACAATTATGTTCTTGCCTTTGAACAGAGAAGAGATAGAACAGATTGTGATGTTACAAATCAACGGTATCAAGAATATGCTGGCCGGCAACGGCATTACTTTGGAAATGACCGATGAGGCCGTCCGTTTCATTGCCAGCACAGGCTATGATCCCGAATTCGGCGCCCGTCCTGTGAAACGTGCCATCCAGCGCTATTTGCTGAATGATTTGTCCAAAAAACTATTGTCACAGGAAGTAGACCGAAGCAAACCGATTATCGTAGAAACAGCTGGTGACGGATTAAAATTCCGCAACTAGAATGTTACAAACAGCCAGGAAAGATAAGATCTTATCTTTCCTGAGTAAAGGGGGGGCTCATCACTTGTAAGATATACAATCTTCCACCTGCAACATTACTAATCTTACAGCCCACGCATTAGTAACGTGTCACCCCACACGTTACTAACTTTCCGGCATGCACATTACTAACCTCTCAAACGTCCTGTTCTTTTCTGAAAAGAACAAGGTCTTTAAAAAAAAGAACAAGACGTTTTCATTGAAAGAACAAGAGCTTTTTAAAATTTGACCTGTTGTTTTTTCCATAATGGCATCTACATGCCGAAACTCCTTATTTTTCCTTCAGATCTTTCAGCTACTCCGCAAACACCCTGCCCGCCGACATTCCGGCTGAAAGATATACATCGCGAAATGTTTCAGCCGAAAAATATCCTTCAGGAAAAACGATTCCCTGAAAATCAGAGAAACACCGATTCGGCTGAAGGATTCCAATCCCCGACTGAAGCATTCCCGAACCCAATCCTTCAGCCGAAATGCCCACGAACAAGGCGTTTGCGGGAAGTCTGAAGGATTTGAAGGATTTTTCAGGGTATCCTTTATAGAGCACGATCTATGATCATATTCCACTGAAAGAAGTAAGATATCCTACTTCTTTTACCAATAATGCCGATGAACAAAAAGCCCGTCAAGCAGATTGTAAACTGCTTGACGGGCTTTTCCCCTTCGCTTTATTTCAATTATTCAGCAGCAGCTTCTTCCACTTTGTCGGCAGATTCTGCCGGAGCTTCTACAAATTCAGTAATACCATTGTTTACCAAAATATTGTACCATGAAATCAGTTTCTTGATATCCCCGTTATGAACACGGTCACGATCATAATTTGGCAAAATTTCTGCAAAATAAGCATGCAATTCATCGGCTGATGCTTTTTTATAATTGATAGAAGCAACCGCTCCATTCTCTTTCTTCTTTACCGCTTCCAGCACTTCGCTCAAAGGCACTTCTTCCGCATCTGTGTACATAGCAATATCCGCCAATGAGATAACTTTGTCATGAGCATAAGCAGGAACTCTTTTCTTAGCCGCGTCAACTGTTTCTACAATCAACATGTTCTTTCCTTGAGAAATCAATTTATATAATCCCGGTTTGCCCGCGATTGATAAAATGGTCTTTAACATACTATTCTATTTTATATTTATGGTTTGAGGAAGCAAAAGTACAATTCACCAATGAAACTCCCAAATTTATAGTATGAATTTTTCGGTTTTTAATTGTTCTACTATTCTGTTCAACTGGGGTATGAGCAATTGTACCCCGTCATTCACCACCGTGAAATCGGCCCGCCGACGCTTTTCTTCATCATCCATCTGGGCAGCAATACGTGCCCGGACTTGTTCCTCGCTGGCTCCGTCACGATACATGGCACGCTGTATACGCAATTCTACAGGTGCATAGACCATTATTACCGCATCTACCGTATCCTGAAAACCAGCCTCATACAAAATAGCCGATTCCATACCCACTATCTCACACTTTTCCTGACGTTCCACCCATACGGTAAAATCTTTCCGTACCCGGGGATGGATAATGGAATTGATTTGGAGCACATGCGCCGGATCGGAAAACAGATAGGAAGCCAACAACGGCTTGTTTAACAGACCATCCTTATAAACATCCTCACCTAACAAAGCGATCAGTTCCCCACGAATTCCGGCATCAGAAGCAGTGAGACGTTTCGCTTCATTATCCGCATTATACACAGGGATATGCATATTTTCCAACAAATGGGAAATGTATGATTTTCCACTGCCGATGCCACCGGTAACCGCTATCTTAATCATTGAATTTAATTCGTTGTTCTATCAAATAATCCACCTCTTTGGGATTCAAACGAACATGGTTCACATATCGGGGGATGGATTTGAGATTGACCGGACACTTCTCACCCTTATTGTTCAACAAAGACTCATAAGTCACCCCGATAAAGAAATCCTCGGAAGTGATGGACTTGAAATGACTCAGACCTACCTGAAAAGTCACCTGAACCTTGGAAGGAAAAGTACGAAGTACCTTGTCGGGCGGAAAATTGATGCCACGTATAGGCACCTCCACACTTTTCTCAGCGTAGATATCTACCAATAAAGTCACATCATCAAAAGAGGGAATAAATTTCGCTCCGCGTACATCGGCCAGATTCACCCTACGACGAATGGTATCTGCCACATCTTCAAAATTCAATGCCTGTGTATAAGCAGCCGTGATGGTATCCAAAATCTCCTGAGGAGCATAAACCATCACTGAATCCGGCGAGTAAATGATATCCGAGATATAATACTGGCGGTCTAAAGCCACCTTGCCTTGTAACTTCACGGGCACCTTCTTTGCCTTCCCTTTCGTATAAATAAACTCCACAGTATCCGGCCGTATGGTCAGCAATTTGGTTGTCTGATTCAACTGGACCGAAATCTTTTTCATTAAAGCTGAAACCGGAATCCGGACACGGCTCCCTTTATCCTCATAGTCCTTGAAGTCCACAACAATGGGATAAAATGTCTGCCCCAGCATATAGTTAGCCAATACAGTCCCCCTGTCTTTCACGCCAATACGCAGTTCATCAGGAAGTTCGGAGGTCAACACCACATCACTAGGTACATTCTTCAACCGTAACGGAATGGAAAATTCCGTTTCATAGTCATCATTTAACACCTGAAGCAACCAAAAGCAGAAAGATACAAATACAAAAAACAAGAAAATCAGGAACTCCCTGCTATTACGGCTAAGCAGGAAGCTTCTGATTCTCTCTAAAGTCTTTAAATAGTAAATACGTATGTTCCTTTTGTCGAACATGTTATCATGTCATTTACTTTGCCTGTTGTTGGTTGGATGCAGCATTAGCGAAGATAGAATTTCTATCAATTTTAATCTTAACGCCTGATGCAATTTCCAAAACAACTGTATTATCTTCTATTTCTTTTATCTTTCCGTATATACCACCTGCAGTAATCACTTCTTGACCCACTTCCAGATTCTTGCGGAAATTAGCAATCTCTTTCTGTTTTTTATTCTGAGGACGAATCATGAAGAAATACATAATAGCGAAAATGGCTACCATCATAATCAGGAAAGAGTAATCTCCTCCACCCCCTGCCTGCAGAAATACAAATAATAAGTTCATACTTTCTATGTTTTTTAGTTTATAATGCTGTTATTCTTCAATAACAAACAAAGATATTAATTTTTTGTTAGCTTATTCTCTTTTTTCAATGAATTAACGATTCCGTCCAAAGTTCCGTTAATAAAGCCACCGCTTTTCGGGGTGCTGTACAGTTTGGCTATTTCTACGTACTCATTCAGTGATACGCTGACCGGAATATTGGGAAAACTCAGAATTTCAGCCAAAGCGATCTGCATAATGACCACATCCATGAAAGCCACACGGTCTAAATCCCAGTTCTTTGTATTTTCGCTAATCAGATGACGATAATAATCGGCATTCAAGATAGTACGACGGAACAAACGGCGTGCGAAGTCTTGATCCTCCTCATCTTTAAATTCCGGCAACAATTCCTGTTTTGCACCATTCTTCTCATCGAAACGCTTGATGGTCTTCAACACAAAGGTATCCACTATTTCCTTATCATCATTCCAATACAAACTTTGGTCCTCCAAAACCTGATCCAATTCAATATTATTAAAAATAATATTTTTATATAGCTTGCGCCACAATTCACGGTCTTCCTCATACGAAGAAGTCTCACTGGCCATATATTCCTTATATATATCGCTTTCTAAGATTTTATCACATAAAGTCTTTACGAAATCAGCTTCATTCTCCCAAGTTTTCTTCTGATTGTTCGAAAACTCCAGCAGTTGTTTGTTTACCTCCAACTGTGCAATAAAGCGGTTTTCTACAAATTTAGTGTTGGGAAACAATTCTTCCTTAGTAGGAACCAGTTTGTTTTTCGCAGCATTCAGTCGTTTGTTAGCCTGTTTAGTTACCTCTACCATTAAAAGCAGCAGATAGTTGTATAAGTCATACGCTTTAGAAAGGCTGAAAAATAACTCTTTTTCCGCTGTATCCAAGTTTTTGCCTCCGTTCTGATAATAAGCATAGACTATCTGAACTATCTTAAGACGAATAAGAACTCTATTTATCATAATTCACATAAAATTATTAAGGAGTTGCAAAAGTAGGTATTTTCATTGATTTTACATAACATAATTACATTTTTTAATGTAAAATTTACATAGAGCTATCTAAATCGCTTTTTTCATCGAAGTTTATCCGCAAATTTTTTGCCCATTTAAAAAAAATGTCCAATTTTGAAGCCGATTTATAAAGATACTTAAGTTATGGAAGATTATAAAAAGAAAAGTGTAGTGGATGGTGACAAAGAAATTGTTTTTTCAAAAGCAATTAAAGCCGGCAAACGTATTTATTATTTAGATGTGAAGAAAAATCGAAAAGATGAAATGTTTTTGGCTATTACTGAAAGCAAGAAAATTGTTTCGGGAGAAGGTGATGACTCGCAAGTAAGCTTCGAAAAACATAAGATTTTTCTATATAAAGAAGATTTTGAGAAGTTCATGAACGGTTTACAACAGGCTATACAGTTTATTGCCGAAGAGCAAGGTCCTATTGAACCTCATCACACTGAAAATGAAGAACAGGAAACAACCGAAGATGCGCACAAACCGCTTAGTCCGAATGAAATTAAAATAGATATCGATTTCTGATTCCAACTGATAAAGAAAGCACAATGATAAAAAAAATTGTGCTTTCTTTTTGTCAAGTCGGAAATAAGCAGTAATTTTGCACCGCTTTTTCAAGCTCATCGTGTGATATACCACATCGTGTGATGGCGAATTAAGCAATAAGATCAACTTAATTTAGAGTAACACAAAAAATTTAAAAACAATGAAATCAATTGAAATTAAAGGTACTGTCAGAACAGACGTAGGAAAGAAAGCAACTCACGAATTGCGTAAGAACAATGGTGTTCCTTGTGTATTGTATGGAGTGCAGAAAGACGAAAACGGCTTGCCCGTAGCTACTCACTTCTCCGTTCCCACCGAAGGACTCCGTAACTTGGTATACACACCGCACATCTATGTTGTAGACTTGAACATTGATGGTAAAATAGTAAACGCTATTTTGAAAGATATCCAGTTCCATCCTGTAACGGATGCAATCCTTCACGTTGACTTCTATCAGATTGATGAAGCCAAACCTATTGTTATGGAAGTTCCTGTTCAGTTGGAAGGTTTGGCAGAAGGTGTACGTGCCGGTGGTAAATTGGCATTACAGTTGCGTAAACTGAAAGTGAAAGCTTTATACAATGTAATTCCTGAACGCCTGGTTGTTGATGTAACTTCTTTGGGTCTGGGCAAGACTATCAAAGTGGGCGAATTAAGCTATGAAGGTTTGGAATTGATTAACGCTAAAGAAGCCGTTGTTTGCGCAGTTAAATTAACTCGTGCCGCTCGTGGTGCTGCTGCAACTGCCGGTAAATAATCAGTAACCCTTTAATCCTTATCAATGAAATATTTGATTACAGGACTGGGTAATATAGGTGAAGAATACCGAAATACCCGTCACAACATAGGATTCACAGTATTGGACGCCCTTGCAAAGGCGTCCAATCTTGTTTTTACTGACGGACGTTACGGAGCCACTGCCACCCTCTCGCTCAAAGGACGCCAGCTTATCCTGCTGAAACCGTCTACTTACATGAACTTGAGTGGAAATGCAGTGCGCTACTGGATGCAAAAAGAAAACATTCCGTTGGAAAATGTGTTGGTAGTGGTGGACGACCTCGCCCTTCCTTTCGGTACATTACGTCTGAAAGGAAAAGGCAGCGATGCCGGACACAATGGTTTGAAACATATAGCTGCTACGCTGGGCACACAAGATTATGCCCGTCTGCGCTTTGGTATCGGCAACGATTTTCCCCGTGGCGGGCAAATAGATTTTGTATTAGGTCACTTCACTGATAAAGATTTGAAGACCATGGACGAACGTGTAGCAACGGCTTGCGACATAATTAAGAGTTTTTGCCTGGCAGGCATCAGTATAACAATGAACCAATACAATAAAAAGTAATGGCTGAAGCAAGAATTGATAAATGGCTATGGGCCTCACGTATATTCAAGACCCGCACTATCGCTGCCGAAGCATGCAAGAAAGGACGGGTTTCTATCAACGGCACTCAGGTGAAGCCATCGAGAATGATAAAACCGGGAGAAGTGATACAGGTAAAGAAACCACCTGTCACGTACTCATTTAAAGTTTTACAGGCAATAGAAAAACGTATAGGTGCCAAATTGGTTCCTGAAATACTGGAGAATGTAACGACTCCGGAACAATATGAATTGCTGGAAATGAGCAAAATCAGCGGTTTTGTTGATCGCGCCCGCGGAACAGGACGTCCCACTAAAAAGGACCGTCGCAGTATGGAAGAGTTCATTACTCCTGAATATTTCGGTGACGATGACTTCGACTTTGAATTTGATTTCGAAGAAAAAGAGTGATTAGTTAATAGTTAGTGATTAGTGGTTAATAGCGGATGCATACACCGCAGGCACTAATCACTAACCACTAATCGCTACTACAGATTTTTCTTTATAGCTTCAATCATTTCTTGATATTCCGCATCAGCCAGATAAACTTTTCCCGGATTCATCTGAAATACACCTCCATAATCAGGTCCATCCACATACTTGGGGACCAAATGAAAATGCAAGTGAGAAAGTTTGTCACTATACGCTCCGTAATTTATTTTTTCAGGATGGAAAGCCTTGTCCATGGCACGGGTCACACGGGTAACATCTGCCATAAATGCGTTACGTTCTTCATCACTCAGTTCAAACAAGTCGTTTACATGATCTTTATAAGCAACAAGGCAACGTCCGCGATAGGTTTGTTCCTTAAAAAGGAATACACGTGAAACACTCAGTGGCGCTATTTCAATCATTAAATTGTGCAATGTCTCATTGTTCTGACAATACAGACAATCTTTAGGATCACTTTTCATGGTTTTCTTATTTATTAAAATTAATTATTCTTCCTCTTTTTCTTTCTTACCCAACAAACGGTACACATCATCCCGTTCGCCTACCACCCATACCACATCTCCTTCCGTAAAAGGTACATTGATATCAGGGGTCATCAGCGTACTATCTTCTTTTTCGACGCCTACTACCAGACATTTGTACTCATCCCGGATACCACTTTCTCTGATATTCTTACCCAAAAAAAATGAGTTACGATCTATAATGAACTGTTTCAGACTCATTTCACGCCTTTCCAAATCTTCCTCTTCGGCGGCGGCTGATACTCTTTCTGCTTGACGGGCAAACTCGCCCAACTGCTCATCCGTACCGATTACCTGTATGGTGTCACCGGGAAACAGACGTACATTCGCCCCAGGAATATTAATACGATGCATTCCACGAATGATAGATGCCACATGCACTCCGTATTTATGCCCTAAATTCAATTCTCTTAATGTATGTCCCGCCCATAAGGAATCCGCAGGTATCTCAAAATCCGAAAGATGTAAGTCGCGGGACAACAAATGTCCTTCATACTCAGGACGTTTCTGGCCTGTAAATTCAGCATGCACATCTCTGAAACGCAAATTTTGAATAAAAGTACGCTCCATGAATATAGATTGTTTCTTTAGCCATCGCGAGAACATCATCATACCTACCAAAACAACAGCTATACCGATCAGCAAAGTCGTGGAAGCCTGAAAAAGTTTCTCTATCACAAACATCACAAACATGACAGCTATCATTATACGGAGTAAAATGGTAGAAATCAAGGGTGCCCGGTTGAAACGATTATCCTGCCATAACGCCTGAAACTCTACAGAGTGGTTTTTCTTCATAATAATGGCACGCAAGAAAGGTGCGATGCAAACGATAGTAAAAACAGCTCCTGCCAGATTTGCCCAAAAGACAGGCAGACTAGCCCGGAACAATGGAATAATAAAATGGAATGAAAGTGTAATCATAGCTATACACAATACGGAATAAACAGCTACAATCCTAGCTATGGCAACCAACAATTTCTTCCAATTGTTTTCATGATTCACCGTTTGCGATCCCGACGAATAACGCTCAAGCATTTTTCTCCATTTGCCGGGCAGACGTTTCTCTACTATATGATAAGCAGGTATCGCCAAACGTATCATATACGGGGTCAGAAATGTGGTAATGACCGAAACAGCCACCACAATAGGATACAAGAAATCACTGGTTACTTTCAGACTTACCCCCAATGAAGCGATAATGAATGCAAATTCACCAATCTGGGTCAGACTGAAACCACATTGCATGGCAACTTTCAACGGCTGTCCCGACAAAATCACACCACCTGTACCAAAAATAACCTGCCCAAGCAGAATGGCCAATGTAATAATCACAATGGGCCATATATATTCTACAATCATGGCAGGGTCTACCATCATTCCCACAGATACAAAGAAAATGGCTCCAAACAAATCTTTTACAGGGGCCACAAGCTTCTCTATATTTTCGGCCTCCACCGTTTCTGCCAAAATAGACCCCATTATAAAAGCTCCAAACGCAGCCGAAAATCCAACCTTGGCCGCTACAACTACCATACCGAAGCACAATGCCAGCGAAACAATCAGCAATGTTTCATTTGCCATCCACTTGCGGGAACGCTTCAAAAATGTAGGAATGATATAAATACCTACCACAAACCATAATATAAGGAAGAATAATAATTTAGCAATGCTATAGACCATTTCACTACCCTCGAAATTCTGACTCACTGCCATTGTACTCAACATAACCATCAAAACAATAGCCAATATATCTTCCAATATCAAAATACTAAGAACCAAACCGGCAAACCGTTGCTGCCTCAACCCCAAATCATCAAAAGCTTTGTAAATAATAGTCGTAGAGGACATGGCCAACATACCTCCCAAATACAGACAGTCCATGCGTTGCCACCCGAAAGACCACCCCACAAAAATTCCAACCAATATCATACAAAATATAATGGTACACGCCGCAATGACCGCTGTCCCTCCTACTTTCACCAATTTCTTGAAACTAAATTCCAATCCCAGAGCGAACAACAAAAATATCACACCAATCTCCGACCATGTATGGATATTGGCCACATCAATGACCGACGGAGTAAGAGGAACATGGGGACTTGCCAAAAAGCCGGCTACGATATAGCCGAGAACAAGAGGTTGCTTTAACCGTTTAAAGACGAGCGTCATGACACCGGCGCAGATCAGAATCAAAGCCAAATCACTTATCAATGGAGCCAATTCAGACATAGCTAATAAATTTTTGATTGCAAAATTAAGAATTATCTATTTATCATATTCTTCATCCTATTATTAATTTTGCATCAAAAGCTGTTTTTATGGAAAGGAACTAACAACAAATGTATATCAGCCATATAAAGAAAAACGCGAATATTCAAAAAATCTGAATATTCGCGTTATATTTGTTATCAGCGTTCTCTTTTCCGGCTTTCGATTTATTTTCTGAACGGGGCCTTTACTATTACAGCTTTCAGTTTGCGTCCGCGCACATCAATAAATATTTCAGTACCTAATGCCGTGTAAGCGGTCTGAACATATCCCATACCAATACCAATCTTACGCATTGGAGACATGGTACCACTAGTTACTTCACCTATTTTCTCTCCATCAGCATTTACCAGTTCATAACCATGACGGGGAATACCACGGTCTACCATTTCAAAAGCAATCAGCTTGCGTTTCAATCCTTCGGCTTTCTGCTTTTCAAGTAAAGCGCGTGAAATGAAATTCTTTCCTTCAACAAACTTAGTAATCCAGCCCAATCCTGCTTCCAACGGAGAAGTGGTATCACTCAAATCATTACCATACAGGCAAAAGCCCATTTCCAAACGTAATGTATCACGAGCCCCTAGTCCGATAGGTTTAATCCCTTCAGGAGCACCTGCTTCAAAAATTGCTTTCCAGATAGCCTGACCGGCTTCGGGATAAAAATAAAGCTCGAAACCACCTGCACCGGTATAACCGGTATTCGAAATAATCACATCTTTCTGACCGGCGAACTCACCTGTGGTAAAAGCATAATAAGGAATTTCGGACAAGTCGACCGGAGTCAGTTTTTGCAAAACTTCCATAGCCTTCGGTCCCTGAATAGCAAGCTGTGCCATATGGTCGGATGCATTTTCCAATTCCGCACTCACTGTGTTATGACTGACACACCAGTTCCAGTCTTTCTCAATATTGGCTGCATTTACCACCAACAAGTATTTTTCGGATTCATAGTGATATACCAACAGGTCATCAACAATACCTCCCTCCTCATTAGGGAAACAAGTATATTGCGCTTTACCGACAGGCAAAGTTGCTACATTGTTTGAAGTCACTTGCTGCAAAAACTCCAACGCATTAGGACCTTTTACCCAAAATTCACCCATATGGGATACGTCAAAAACACCTACGGCATTACATACTGTAAGGTGTTCATCAATAATTCCCGAATATTCAATAGGCATATTATAACCTGCAAATTCGTGCATTTTCGCCCCCAAGGCAATGTGTGTTTCGGTAAACGGAGTTGTTTTCATGTTATTACTTTACTATTTTAAGGTTAATAAATTACTTATCTTGCCACCAACTCAGCAATTTTCACCACTACTTTCATAGCTTTCTCAATAGACTGGATTGGCACGAACTCATATCTGCCATGAAAATTCAAGCCACCGGCAAAAATATTGGGACAAGGCAATCCTTTGAATGAAAGTTGTGCGCCATCCGTTCCGCCGCGGATAGCCTTCACCTTAGGTGTCACGCCCGCCTCTTCCATAGCCTTGAAAGCGACATCAATGATATGCATCACCGGCTCAATTTTCTCACGCATATTGTAATACTGATCTTTCAGTTCCAAGGTAACGGTACCTTCTCCATATTTCTTATTGATGATTTCCGCCCATTTTTTCATATTTTCCTTGCATGCCTCAAACTTGGCACGGTCATGATCACGGATTATATAAGAGATAGTAGTCTGCTCTACTTCACCCGTCATGCCAATCAAATGATAGAATCCCTGATAACCATCAGTACACTCAGGCACTTCGTCCGTAGGCAGTAAAGCCACAAACTCATTAGCTACACGCAAAGAGTTGATCATTTTATCCTTAGCGTATCCCGGATGTACGTTACGTCCTTTAATAATCACTTTTGCAGAAGCGGCATTAAAGTTTTCAAACTCCAACTCCCCTACTTCACCACCATCCATCGTATATGCCCACTCGCATCCGAATCTCTCCACATCAAATTTATGTGCACCCAAGCCTATTTCTTCATCAGGATTAAATCCCACACGAATTTTTCCATGCTTGATTTCAGGATGTTCTTTCAGATATACCATAGCTGAAATAATTTCAGCAATGCCCGCCTTATCATCAGCTCCCAACAATGTCTTGCCGTTAGTTACAATAAGATCCTCCCCTTTATGATCCAACAATTCGGGAAATTGCTTGGGAGAAAGTATAACGTTGTCTTCTTCACACAATACAATATCTGTCCCATCATAACCATAGACAATGCGTGGGGTGACTCCTGCACCCGTCATATCGGGACTGGTATCCATGTGTGCAATAAATCCGATGGCAGGAACCGGTTTATCCGTATTGGCCGGCCATGTAGCAAACAGATAACCATTCTCATCCAAAGAAATTTCCTGAAAACCCAATTGTTCCAATTCTGATTTTAAATATTGCGCAAACACCATCTGCTTCGGCGTACTAGGGGTAACTCCGCTATTCTCATCAGACTGAGTGTCGAAGCTTACATATTTTAAAAATCGTTCTATTACCGTCATTTTTCTTTTTGTTTTAATATTCATACTTGCCTGTAAAAATAGAAAAAGAGCCGTGAATTGCCAAACAAATCACAGCTCTTTTTTATTAATATTTTATTATTTTGTTATTAGAAGCAACTGGAGCCATCAAAACAATGGGTACATACCTTACATTTTGGTAATCCTATCGCTTCTACCAAAGTTTCCAAAGTATTGAACTTCAACGAACTCAGACCAAAGCGGTCGGCAATCATTTGTACCATCTTCTTATATTCCGGCGAATCTGTTGTTGCATATTTTTCCAGATTCTTATTTTCATCGCCTTCAATCTCCTTAATCATCCGGCGGGTAATCAGTTCCAAATCACTTTTTGAAGAAGTGAAACCAATGAAAGGACATCCATAAATCAATGGCGGACAAGCAATGCGCATATGAACCTCTTTAGCACCATAATCAAATAAAATTTTCACATTATCACGAAGCTGGGTCCCACGCACTATAGAATCGTCACAAAACAACACGCGCTTACCTTCCAGCATTGCGCGATTAGGTATCAGCTTCATTTTTGCTACCAGTGAACGCATTTCCTGATTGGCAGGAGTGAAACTACGAGGCCAGGTAGGTGTGTACTTGGCAATAGCACGATGATAAGGAATTCCTTTACCTTCAGCATACCCCAATGCCATACCTACCCCCGAATCAGGAATACCGCAGGCACAATCAACTTCCGAATCGTCCTTCTGCCCCATTTTATAACCACTCATAAAACGTACTTCCTCTACATTTTTTCCTTCATAACATGAAACCGGAAATCCATAATATACCCACAAAAAAGAACAAATCTGCATTCCTTCGTTCGGCTTGCGCATTTGTTCCATTCCATCGGCACGCAAGCGAATAATTTCGCCCGGTCCTACATATTTCTCTATTTCATAATCCAGATTCGGCAAACTGCTTGATTCACTTGTCGCAGCATACGCACCCTCTTTTTTACCTATTACAATCGGAGTACGCCCCCATTTGTCACGTGCTGCTATAATACCATCTTCCGTCAATATCAGCATGGAGCATGATCCTTTGATTTTATTAAAAACATTCTCGATACCATCTACAAAATTTTTTCCTTGCACAATAAGCAATGCTATCAGTTCTGTCTGGTTCGTCTTGCCAAGACTCATTTCAGAAAAGTGCATATTAGCCGCCAACAAGTCGCATTCCAATTCCGTAATGTTATTGATTTTAGCTACTGTGACGATGGCGAACTTGCCTAGATGCGAGTTTATCACGATAGGCTGCGGGTCCGTATCACTGATAATGCCGATACCCGAACTCCCTTTGAACTTTGGAAGTTCAGATTCAAACTTCGTACGGAAATAAGAGCTCTCCAAATTGTGGATAGAGCGCATAAAGCCCTCTCCTTGAGCATACGTAGCCAAACCACCTCTTTTTGTTCCTAAATGTGAATTATAGTCCGTCCCGTAAAATAAGTCGGTGACGCATTCAGCCTTTGAGACTGTTCCAAAAAAACCACCCATTCCTTTTTGCGTATTTTTCGTTTAGGGTGCAAAATTACTAAAAAAGTTTGGCTCTGAATGAATAATCATTGCTATTTTTGCATCAAAATGTAGCATTTATGAAATCACTATTACTCATCTTCTTGGGAGGAGGTACAGGAAGTGTACTTCGCTACCTGCTTACCATAAGTATTTATCGCCAGGGAGCAACGAATTTTCCGTGGGGTACTTTCGCAGTCAATATTTTGGGTTGCATACTTATCGGGGTATTTTATACCCTCACCTCACGCATTCATATCAACAATGATATAAGACTGATGCTCACTATCGGACTTTGTGGTGGCTTCACCACTTTCTCCACTTTCAGCAACGAAAGTTTGCAATTACTGAAATCAGGACTCTACCCCTCTTTTTTCACATACATCATTAGCAGTGTGGTATTGGGTATCCTCGGAGTAATGCTAGGGATATGGATGAGCGAATAGAGCAAAATAAATATCCCTCCGGCTCTATACCACATAGAACAGGAGGGATTGAAATTGCACCTCAGTTATAAAACCTTATTTTAATCTCAAGACACTTCGTCCGGCTGTAATGGCTGCATTGTTTGCAGGAGTTGACTTACGGGTACAATAATCAAATTCCGCTGTTTTCTCTCCGTTAAATGATTTCCATTTTAATTTCAGCTTCACTGTTTTTCCTTCAGTGTCAGGCAAGGAATCCAAATTAAATGCCACCAGTCCGTCGGCAGGTTCACCGTATACATCACCAAAGGCATTATGGCGGAATTCTACCTCATAAGGATTTTCAGCATCTTTACTCATCAGCAAATTGACAAAATGAGCTTGACTGCGATCCCCCCACATGGTTCTGAAACGCAAAGTCAAATAACCGTCCTCGGCAATTGTCACCCAATCGTTAATCATATCTACAGGGTCAGTACCATACACTTCATCATTCTTATCTCCTAAATCACCGGCAATCGGTTTTGTCAAGATACTGTCTATCCAGTTGATATGTACAGCCTTGTCATACTCTCCGCTTGACTCATTCACCGGATCGAAATTTACAAGAGCCCTTACTTCCTTCTCACCATAAGGAGAATTTTTCATATTGACAGGCAACAGTGTCGTACTGTCATCCAACTGCATAAAAAATGAATTGTCGGCCACCGGTTTCACAGTAACCAATGCATTGGGCCACGCGTATCTGTAATAATCATTATCATCATCATCCAAACAGGATTGAAAGATCATCACAGAAGCAAGTACCGCTACAGACGCAAGCAATTTATTAAAACCAAAAAACTTTTTCATTGTGCTTTTCTTTATTAGTTAATTATTCTAGTTTATAAGTCTTTTCTATTGAAAGAAATGCAGGCTATACCATAATGCTGCACGAAGTTTTGTTAAGAAAACATAATCATCTGACAGTAATGTTACAAACATTCTTCCATTTGCATTTTCTACATCTAAACAAGTGATGCTATAGGCGAACAAAGGGATAATTTTACCGAAATTTAGATCATATCAAATTACTAGTCCTATGATTTTTTTATCTTAAATTTGTTACTGTTTTTTGAAAAGGAAAAGATTTAGAATAAAGAGTTTTATGAAAGCTACTATCGCAAGTCTCATTTTTTTGCTATTGTCATTAGCCGTCTCATCGCAGACTTATAAATATATTGGTATAGAAGAAGGACTAAGTAATCAGAAAATATACAGAATTCAAAAAGACGCGCGTGGATACATGTGGTTCCTCACCCATGTGGGAATAGACCGATATAACGGAAAAGAAATAAAACATTATAAATTAAAAGAAGGCGACAGGGAGCTAGACCCGTTATTGAATATAAACTGGACTTATTTAGATAAAACAGGTACACTGCTGGTCACAGGAAAACAAGGCAGAATTTTCCGTTATGATTCAGGACACGATCGTTTTGTACAGATATACAGTATGTACAATTACTGGAACAAGGACTACCATGCTTTCGTGAGATATAGTTATATAGACCAGGAGAGTAACGTATGGTTGTGCGACAAATCGGCTATCCACCTTTTTAACATAGAATCCGGACAAAAGCAAAGAATTTCTAACCGGCTGGGAAATATCACCTGCATAGAACAGATAAACAGTGAACATTTTTTTATAGGTACAGACAAAAGAATCTATCTGGTAAAACTGGAAAACGGGAATTTGAAAGAACTCTCCTGCGGCAAACTGGAAATGATGGATATGCACGTACACGAATTATATCTACACCGTACAGCCAACAAACTATTTATAGGCACTTTTGAAAAGGGAGTCTATATATATGACTTAAATATCCAGAAAATTGTACGTCCCGAAGTAGAACTAACAGATGTGAATATTACACGGCTCAGTCCCTTGAACACAAAGGAATTATTAGTAGCCACTGAAGGAGCAGGAGTGCACAAATTAAACATAGATACCTATGAAACCGAACCTTATATCATTGCAAATTATGGTAGTTACAACGAAATGGACGGGAACATTATCAATGATGTATATGTAGACAACGAGCAGCGTATCTGGCTGTCTAGCTATCCTACAGGAATTACCGTCCGCAATAACCAATATACCAACTACAACTGGATAAAGCACTCTATTGGCAACCGGCAGTCACTAGTAAACAACCAAGTAAACTCCATTATAGAAGATAGTGACGGGGATCTGTGGTTTGGAACAAGCAACGGCATCAGCTTATACGATTCAAAGCAAAAGCAATGGCGTTCTTTTCTAAGCTCTTTCAATCACGGACTAAAAAATCAGAACCGCATTTTTATCACTTTATGCGAAGTTTCTCCGGGTATTATATGGGCCGGAGGATATGCATCGGGCATTTTCCAGATTACCAAGAAAAACGGAAACATAGAATACCTCACCCCTGCCCAATCTTTCCATCTGAATGTACGTGCCGACAAATACATACGCGACATTAAAAAGGACAGATACGGGTGCATATGGTCCGGAGGATATTATAATCTGAAATGCTTTAATCTAAAGACACGCCAAGGACGTCTTTATCCCGGACTAGGGTCCGTCACTGCCATTGAAGAAAAGGATAGTACATCTATGTGGATAGGTACCTCCACCAATCTTTTTCTACTGGACCGGAATTCGGGTAAATACAATGAAATACATCTGCCCGGTGGAGCAACCTACATTTATACGTTACACCAAGAAAACAATGGTTTACTCTACATTGGCACCAGTGGCTCCGGACTATTTACTTATGATCCGGTAAAAGAATCAATCAGCGCCCATTACCACACAGAAAACAGCCCGTTAGTATCAAACAGTATTTATGTTATTCTACCCACAAAAGACGGGAATATCTTGATGAGTACCGAAAATGGTATCAGTATTTTCTCGCCTACTAACCGCCAGTTCCGCAACTGGACTCGCGGACAAGGGTTGATGTCCACCTGTTTCAATGCCGGCTCTGGTGTACTACGTGCCAATGGGAACACTGTATTCGGAAGTACAGATGGTGCACTGGAATTCCCCCAAAACATAGAAATGCCCCAAACAGGAGATTCACATATGATATTCAGCGACTTCCATATTTTCTACCAAACTGTATATCCTAATGATCCAAACTCTCCTCTGACTAAAGATATCGACCAAATAGAGAAATTGAATCTGAAATATATGCAAAATACATTTTCTATCCGAGTATCCTCTATCAATTACGATTATCCGTCGGACATACTATATACCTGGCAGTTGGAAGGATTCTACGACGGTTGGACTACTCCAAGTGACGAAGGGACTATCCGATTCACTAATGTTGCTCCCGGTACCTATACACTGCGTGTACGTTCCGTTTCTAAAGAGGATAATAAACACGTGTTGCAGGAGCGGATATTGAAAATTACTGTAGCACATCCCGTGTGGCTCAGTTTTTGGGCTATTTGTATTTATGTCCTGACTATCACTTCAGTAACATACGTCATTTTCCGCCTGCATTCCATGCGCAGAGAAAAGAAGGCCTCGGATGAAAGAACTCGGTTCTTTATCAATACAGCGCATGATATCCGTACTCCGCTGACACTAATAAAGGCACCTTTGGAAGAAATTCAACAAAAAGAAAATTTAAGTGAAGAAAGTCAGGCCAATATGCTTACAGCGATGAAGAACGTGGACACCTTGCTACGCCTCACCACTAATCTGATAAACTTCAGCAAAGCTAATGTATACTCCTCCTCCCTCCGTATATCGGAACATGAACTTAATACCTATATGGAAGGAATATGCCATGCCTTTTATAGTTATGCAGAAGCCAAACAGATCAAACTCGACTACAAAAGCAACTTTGAATATCAAAATGTATGGTTCGACAAAGAAAAAATGGACTCGATCACAAAAAACTTGATTTCAAATGCTATCAAATATACTCCCGCCCACGGTGAGGTACACATTATCATCTGCCATGACAAGGACAACTGGAGCCTGGAGATTACAGACACGGGCATCGGGATTCCTGCCAAAGAACAAAAAAAGTTATTCAAGTTACATTTCAGGGGCAGCAATGCCATCAATGCAAAAATTACAGGCAGTGGAATCGGACTGATGTTAGTATGGAAACTAGTACGTATTCATAAAGGAAAGATCAGCATAGAAAGCGTAGAGAATAAAGGTACCCGTGTAAAGGTTATCTTCCCCCAAAAACAATTCCGAAACCAACAGGTCCCGACAGAAACGGTACAACAAGAAAACGTGGCACCAGTATCTCCTAGTGCAGTCTCTCCCCATACTTATAAAGATCTGTATCGGCAGCATGTTCAAAATACACAGCGTATCCTGGTTGTGGAAGACAATGACGATCTACGCGAATATCTGTTTCATACTTTATCCGAAGCTTATCAAGTGGAAACGTGTACCAATGGCAAAGAAGCCTTAAAAATTATCCCTGAATTTAAACCTGATTTAGTATTATCAGACATTATGATGCCCGAAATGCGAGGAGACGAATTGTGTTCTGCTATCAAAAATAATATACTGACGTCTCATATCCCTGTAATTCTGCTAACAGCATTAAATGATGAAAAGAATATCGTTGAAGGATTAGAAACAGGTGCGGACAAATACCTAATAAAACCTTTTAATATAGGAATACTAAAAGCATCTATAGCCAACATACTGACTAACCGTGCACTCCTTCGCCGCAAATATGCAGATATGGAGTTACATAATGACAGTATTTCCATAAATTATAGCAACACATTGGACCAACAGTTCCTAGAAGCAGTGAAAGAAACAATAACTGAAAATCTAGACAATTCAAGTTTCAATGTGGAGTCACTCTGTGCTTCACAAAACATGAGCCGTTCCAGTTTCTACAATAAACTGAAAGCATTGACAGACCAAGCTCCGGCAGACTATATCCGCCTGATCCGGCTGAAACGGGCAGCACAATTACTATCCGAAGGACAGTATAATATATCCGAGATATCAGATATGACCGGGTTTAATGATGTAAAATATTTCCGCGAAGTATTCAAAAAATACTATAAAATAAGTCCCAGCGGATATAGCAAAGGGGAAATGAAGGAAGAACCGGCTAAACCATAAGAGTCCTAAAGAAACTTATTTTGAACAAAATTTATCATTAACACATTAATAGATAAAAGAGAAAATGAGTACTTTCGGGGCATTCATCCGTAGTACTTAATAAACTGACTTATGATAGGAAAAATTAAAACGATGGCAATCATCACGTTTTACATAGCTGTATTACTTGTTATTGCAGTGTATTTGCAAGACGGAAGCGGAACATTCTCCCATTTTTTCGAGAATGCAAATCTATACATACGTAATTTGCGTAATATACACGTTCCGGCTTTCCATCAAACTTATGACAATTATCTGCAACTTTTTCCACTCATACTTCTATTCGGACTAAAATTGGGAGGAATAAGAGGTCGTTTCGGATGGAAACGGTTGTTCACTTTCATAGTCCTGTCAGTCATACTGACACAGCTGGTAGTAAACGGATTAAAACTCACCACCGGAGTGCTTCGCCCGGATGCCACAAATTATTTCTCTTTTCCTTCCGGACATACGGCAGCAGCATTTATGGCAGCTACCTTATTGTATAAGGAATATGGGTTCAAAGGATATTGGATAGGATTAGTAGCATACGCAGCAGCTATAGTAACAGGGTTTACCCGTATTCTGAATAACCGTCACTGGCTGTTTGATGTCATCATTGGTGCCGCCTTGGGAATATTGCTTACAGATTTGGCTTTCCGTCTGGTACAACTCATATTCAAAGACCGGGGACTTATCCAGCATAAATAGATACCATAAGCCTGATAACACAACAAATTTAGCACTCATGAAAAAACAAATGATCTTATTAGGAATGTTAATGGCGTTTTGTATGACAGAAGCCAAAGTAACACTGCCTGCATTATTCACAGACAATATGATATTACAACAAAAATCAAATGTCATTTTCCATGGCCATTCATCCACAAAAAAAGAAGTGATAATAACAACAGGATGGAGTAAGCATCCCTATACGACATCACCTGACAAAGAAGGAAATTGGAGAATAGAAATTCCTACCCCATCTGCCGGAGGTCCTTATGAAATCATCATTTCGGACGGGGATAAACACATACTGCAAAATATTTTAATTGGTGAAATATGGTTGTATACAGGAGAATGTGAAACAGAAACTCCCATAGATATAGCCCCCCAACCTTATATCCGTCTGTTTCAGACAAAGAAAGAAATCTCCTTAGTTCCCAAGAAAGATTTACACACTACACAAGAAGGTTGGAAAGAATGCACCTCCAAAAACATAACCGGATTCCCTGCAGTGGGATATTTTTTTGCCAGCCAGTTACAAAAGACTCTGAAAGTACCCGTGGGTATAATAAGTTGTACCTGGAAAGATACTCCTGCAGAAGCATGGGCCAGTTATGATGCGTTAGAAGACCTGCCAAGCTACAACAAAGAAACAGAAATGCTTGAATCCTTGGAGTTCAATCCTGAAAAAATAGAAGCAGAATATGCCCGTAAAAGAGAAAAGTGGTATCAAGCTCTTTACGAACACGATATGGGATGGTGCGTTGACCATCAAGTATGGGCGGAACCTGATTATTCGGATGAAAACTGGAAAACAATGGAACTTCCGGGATACTGGGAAGATAAGGGAATGAAAGACTTCGATGGAGTAGTATGGTTCAGAAAAACGATAGATATTCCACGTAACTGGACTAGAAAAAATATCACAATAAATTTGGGGAACATTGCCGATGAAAGCATTGTATATTATAACGGGACTGAAATAGGACGAAACACAAAAGCCGATGTGTCCTGCTGTTACAAAATTCCCTATAAGCTGGTAAAACGCGGAAAGGCTGTACTGACCATACGTGTGACCAATTACAAAAGCAAAGGAGGAATATATGGCCGTCCAGAAGACATGAAACTAAGTATACAAGGCAAGAATCTTATCTCATTGGCAGGAGAATGGAAATACCTGTCCGGTCTCTCATTAAGTGGAATCCCCCCTATACCCATTTCACCAGAAAGTAACCCTAAGTATCCCACAGGATTATTCAATGCGATGATACATCCGCTTACTCTTTTCCCTCTTCAAGGTATTGTATGGCATCAAGGAAAAAGTAATTTGGGAAGCAGCGATGAATATGCAGACTTATTCATGTCATTGATAGCCGACTGGCGCGATAAGTGGCAGAAACCACAAATGCCTTTCTACTTTGTACAACTGTCCAATCATGGGAAAAAAGAAGAAATACAAGATGATTCAGACTGGGCGGCCATACGTGAAGCACAAGCACAGGCTTTACACTTGAATCATACAGGCATGGTAGTAACCACCGATATTGGAAAAGGAAAAAGCAATACCTTCCAAAGCACTCTGGAAACAGGTCTTCGCCTATCACAGCTAGCATTAAAACAAACCTACGGAAAAAGAAAAATGCCTCAATATCCGGTTTACAAAAGCTACAGCATCGAAGGAAATACCCTTCGTATCCATTTTGAAAATCTAGGAAAAGGATTCCTGCATCCCGATCCAGTACGCGGATTTATAATTGCAGGTACAGATAGGATTTTTTATCCGGCAACAGTAACAGTAAAAAAGAAAGAAATAATTGTACAATCACCCGATGTACCTCATCCTGTAGCCGTGAGATACAATTGGGCCAACCATACTGACGGTGCTTTATTCGGAGCATCAGGTCTGCCAGTAGCCCCATTCCGAACAGATAATTGGTAATTATCGCAAGCTATATGAATAAACACTTAGATAATTCCTGTATATTTGCACTCTTTTAGAATAAACAAAGAAAAACAATGGGAATGGTAATAGGTATAGACGTAGGCGGAAGTACCACCAAAATAATAGGTGTGGATAAAGAAGGCATAAAACATCCTATGATTGTAAAAGCCGAAGATCCTATCACTTCGTTATTCGGTGCTTTTGGCAAATACATATATGATAATGGAATCAGCTTAAACGACATTGATAAAGTCATGTTGACAGGAGTGGGAAGTGCTTACGTAAACCAACCATTATATGGACTCTCTACTGATCATACGGATGAGTTTCTAGCAAACGGCCTTGGAGCTCACTATGACTCCCAACTACAAGACCTTATTGTAGTAAGCATGGGTACCGGCACCTCTTTTGTAAAAGTGGAAGGAGGTGAAAATATATCTCACATAGGTGGTATAGGTATTGGTGGAGGAACCATTCAAGGATTATCCTGCCTGTTGTTAAAAACACAGAATATTCATCAAGTGGTGAAGATGGCAGAGAAAGGTGTAATAGAAAATATTGATTTGCAAATCAAGGATATTTGCAACACTCCTCTACCGGGACTTCCTTTGGATGCCACCGCTTCCACATTTGGCAAAGCAAGCTCAAATGCCTCTATGGAAGATGTAGCAGCGGGAATCATTCATATGGTATTACAATCGATAGGACAATCTGTCATATTAGCAGCACTGAATAGCCATATCAAAGATTTTGTCCTGATAGGTAATTTGACCAAAATGCCACAATGCAAAGAAATATTCCCAGTTATGGAAAAAATGTATCAATGCCATTTTTGGATACCCGAATATGCAGAATATCGCACGGCATTGGGAGCAGCACTAGCTTATACATATAAATAAGAAAGAGAACAGACAGTACTGTTCTTAACTCCTTTATATTGTTATGCTAAAAGTATAACAGCATAATTCGGAACCCAAGGTTTTCCAACTTAACGAAGAAGAAAGTGCATCTCTCACTGATCTTCTAAAGTGGGAGATTCAATAAATATCCCTAAAACATGAGTGTCAAGCAAAACTTCTTATTTTTTTGAGTTTAACACTTTCTTTCTTCAATAAATTCAAAAAGAATAGCCCAAAAGTACAAAAATCAATGATAGAAAAAGAATTTAATGATAGAATTTACACTAAAAGTACTGCAAAAAGAGAAAAATATACCATATTCATGTTACAGAACATAGGATTATTTCCGTTACTAGACTCCGCCACATGCGTGCATATACAAAAAAAAAGCCTCCGGAACTTCTTCAAGTCCGGAGGCTTCAATCAAAAACGGCAGCTACCTACTCTCCCACTGTGACGCAGTACCATCGGCGTGACAAGGCTTAACTTCTCTGTTCGGAATGGGAA